>Ga0209403_10000488_pt1 | contig 59041 bp, 46 predicted proteins | sample ArcticOcean_MG_C_8_FD_187440 | JGI IMG/M metagenome (GOLD analysis project Ga0209403, IMG submission 187440) | Marine microbial communities from western Arctic Ocean - ArcticOcean_MG_CB11_86 (SPAdes) (version 2) | ecosystem: Environmental > Aquatic > Marine > Oceanic | place: Arctic Ocean... | reverse complement strand
TGGCCGAGTGGCTTAAGGCGCACGCTTGGAAAGCGTGTAAACGGGAAACTGTTTCGGGGGTTCGAATCCCTTCCTCACCGCAACTATTTTACTCTTCTAGCAACTCAAATAAATCATCTAAATTAGGAGAGAGAATCATTTCAATTCTTCTATTTTTACTTCTACCCTCCGATGTGGTATTAGTTAATAAAGGAACAAACTCACTCCTACCTGCTGCTATTAATTGTGTAGGATCTAGATTAGTATTAGAAGTAAGTCTTTTAACTACTGAAGTTGCCCGCATCACACTAAGATCCCAATTATCCTTAACCAATCCACGTCCACTAAGTGGAATACTATCTGTGTGGCCTTCAACTAAAATTTCTAAATCTTTCTGATATGATAGAGCCTCAGACAACTTATCTAGAGCTTGCTTACCAGTCTGATTTACTTCATATTTTCCAGAAGCAAATAAAAGATCTTCTTCTAATGAGATATACACTTTTCCATTTCTTTGTACTATAGTAAGTCCATCACCTTCTAAACCAATTAATGCTTTTGATATTTTTTGCTTAAGAGCAGTAACTATTGAATCTTTTTTGTTTATTATTGTTTCTAATTCAGCCACTCTTAATGAACGTTGTTCTAGCTCATTCTGAGAATTAAGTAATTTTCTTTCTTTCTCTTGCAAATTAGCAATTGATTTATTTAGCTCATCTTCCTTAGCAAAAAGCTCTGTTTGAGTTTTTTCTAATTGTTTTAAAAGCTCCTTGATTTCCTTAGCTTTTTCAGCCATGTACCTGCTACTCTTGGATGTTAGCAGGTCATAAGTAGTGCTTAAATCATCATGTTTCTTTTTAAAAGAAACAAGCTCATTATTAATGTTAGTTGAATCTGTACGTAACCTTTGAACTAATAAAGTTAATGACTGAATGTTTTTTTCTTTATCATCTAAAGTCTCATTAAGCTGAAGTATTATTTTCTCATTCTTTGTCAGATTTTTCTTAGCCATCTCATGTTGGTCTAAAAGTTCATTATAGACCTTTGGTGTAATACATGAACTAAAAATAAATAAGCTAAATATAAGTATAGAAATTCTAGACATAACTTTTTTTTCAAAATTACAAAGGAAGAAGGTTGTGATTAACTAGCTAAACAATACTTATCAACAAACTAATTTAAATTAAAAAGTAGATTAATAGATAATTATTTTCTGACTATTTAAACCAGCTGATGATAAAACTTTAAGGTAATAAGCCCCTGGAAGAATATTAGAAACATCAAGATTAAATGAAGATCCTAAGATATTACTGTAATTAACTATCATTCTTCCAGTATTATCAAATAATGTAATAGACCCTATCTCAGAATTAGATAATGATATATTTAATATTGATGAAGAAGGGTTTGGTGAAATATTAATTCTTTCTAACTTATTTTCAGGAACATTACTTGGAACAGCAGAGATTCTGGAAACTCCTGTAGTAGTTGCCACCCAAACATTATTCTGAGAATCGATGGCGAGGCCGTTCACATTTGGACCAGCCAACCCATCAGTATGATCATAATCTAACCATTGATTACCATTCCAAAAAGCAACTCCTCCCTCAGCTAAATAACCTACATAAATTGTAGTCCATATCCTTCCCCAAGAGTCTTTAGCAATATCTACTACTGGATTTAACGTATCTGGAGGAGGAAGAGAATACATTATTGTATGTGTTGTAAATTGATTAGCAGATGAATTAACAACAGACATTCCACTAGAAGAACCTAGCCATTTATTATCATTATTATCAATACATATTGCAGTGCTATAATTACTTAACAGACCGTCATTTACAGTATAGTTGGTAAAATCATTTCCATCAAAGTATACTAATCCATCTAATGGTGAAGCAAACCATTTGTCTCCATTTGAATCAAAAGAGGTTCCACAGACTCCACTAATTGGAAGATCTGGTGAATTATAAGAATTCCAATTTGTTCCATCAAAAACACTTACCCCAGCTGAAAATGACGAATGTGAAAACCACAAATCTCCATTTGGAGCCTCATCAATACTAGTAACTTTATTATTTGCAAGACCATCTGAAGTAGTATAAGGAATCCATGTCATTCCAGATATTCCACTATGTAATTTATTAACTCCATAATCTGTTCCTATCCAAATATCTCCAGTTGAAGTTGCTGTTATTGCTTTAATGTCATTTGACAACATTAAAGGGTAGGAAGCTTGATCATAAGCAGTCCAAGAACTTCCATCATACATTGACACTCCAAATGCAGTTCCGAACCATATGTTATCATTTATATCTACAGCTACACATTCAACATAATTACTTAAGAGTCCATCAGTTTGGGTATAATTTGTTATTATTTGTGAAGAGACAATAAAACTTGATAATACACCAATAATTACTAAGACTAATTGTTTAATTTTATTCATTATTATTTAATTTTCAGCAGCTTCACATTACTATTCTGTGATTCATTAAAGTGAAGGAAATATACTCCAACGCCCCATGAAGAAGTATTTATTTGAGTGTCTGAATTTGAACCATACATCTTCTGTCCAATTGCATTAGTAATAAACCACTCTTTATTTTGACCAATATTTAAAGAATAGGTAAATGGATTTGGATAAATTAAAAAATCATGATCTTCAATTATATTACCAATAGAGGTAGGTGTATTATTACTTTTAAATGTTGGGGTTAGCATAGTAAAGCCACCTGTTCCATTTGGTGAGCGACCATAAGAAATATCATCTACTTGAGGATAAATAAATTCAGCATCTACAACTGTAGAATCACTATTTGATAAAATAAGCTGCTCTCCTAAATTAGACAGTTTAAAGTTTGCGTGATTATCTCCTGTATTACCATCTTCATCAGCCCAAATAATAAAATATGAATTAGGATTAACAACTGCGTTAGGAAGATCCCACTTTACGAGATTTAATGGATTATCTGAAAATACTAAACCTTTAGTTGAAATAGGAGTTGTTGTTGTATTATATAATTCTATCCAGTCATCATAATCTCCTGTTTCATCAGTAACTACTGTTTTATTATTCGCCATAACCTCATTTATTACCAAACTAGATTGAGGTATAGAAGCAGAAAGAGAATAAAATTCATAAGCTGCACGCTTAGGAGAGAAAACTCCTTCATTACTATTATCTGCGTATAAATAATAATCGATTGAATTACTGCAATTAGAAACTATAGCTCCAAATACTCCATCACCTGCACTACCATCATTATGATTTCCATCATCATACATCTGAACTTTTTCAAATGCCATGTTCTCACCAAATCTATACGCAAGCATTGCATAGGTCGCATCTTGTATTTGTCCGGTTATAGATAAATCATTGCCAAAAATTAGTGTCTGAGGTGAGGTTTGAATATTAGAAATACTTGGTTGAGTAAAACTAGACCAGTAATTTGACAAATAAGTTGATCTTGCATCCATAAGTTGTGAAATTCCTGGACAAATAGAGCTAGGAATAGCTACTTGATTATTTAAGTTATCTAAAAAATCATTATAAGAATAAAACTTATTTGTGTCATTTTGCACATGAGTAGATATCAAATTTTGAAGATATTGTCCTCGTGATATATAATTTTGATTTGAAAAATGTTCTTCAACAATAGTTCTCATATGTGCTAGATACATTCTTTGATGTCTAGAATCTCCTAGCAAATTAGTTATTAAAGGACGTGGTGATAAAAAACTATTAGTTAAGAAAATTAATGGATCCATATTTTGTGCCTGAGTAATGTCAAATCCATTAAAATAAGCTTGAGTGGCATCTGTCAAACGAAAACCTCCAAAGGACATGTTCAGATCCCATAGAACTGGTTGGAATTGATTTGAAAGCCCTTTATATAAATAGTAATTTTGACTGTAACCTACATAGGAATCAAAATTAATAAGCGTATAATTAAAGGCATGCATCCATAATGTTCTGTCAATATTTAATACACTATTAAGGCTGCTAGTATGATTATTTAGTGTGTCAATTAAATCATATAAATCTCTCCAGCCATAATTAGATTTTAAATCGTAATAGTCAAAATAATAAGAACTATCTGAACCATGAGAGCTACTTAAATTAGAATTTTCTCCACCTGTTTGAAGACTAAGATTAAGTGGATTGCACTTGACTAATGGAGAGTTAACTGAAGAAAAGTGTTTATTAGTAAACTTATCATTTATAGCCTCAACATTTACATATAACCCCCAAAGAGAGTCATTAATAAATACATTAGTATAATTAGCTCTTGGGCTTGGCATGTAATCTCTAGCTATTTCATAAGAAAGCACCTCACGTAAAAAAGAGGGATCCTTAATAACATTTGATAATTTAAGCTTTGTAAATCCTTCATGACTTTGGTTATTATCTACATAGTCAAGCTTTATATTAAACGGATTTTTAATTGTATTAATACTCACTGAACTAAATCCCTTATACCTTACTCCAACACTATCATATTGATTACCATCAATTTCAATATTTGCTACTAAACGCTCATCATCACCAACTATATATAGGCTATCTAAAATATCATCCCAATTAGGTTGAAAAAAATATATTTTAACCTCTCTGATATTATCAACATCATAAAAATTATTTTGCGAAAATGATTGCAGTGTTAATGAAATAAGCAGAAAAAATATAAATTTAGATCTTACCATATTACTTAATTAAAGCAACTTTATAAGAATAATGATTCCCGCTTGCGGAGACTATACTTATATTATAAAAGCCCTGAGGATAATTAGATAAATTAATTTTCTTTTGATTTTGATCAAAAAGATTATTGTATTGATAACTATAAACTTTTTGTCCTAAATTATTTATTATATATAAATCATATTTCTCAATACTCTTTTGATTAAAAGATATATTAATAAAATCATTGGTTGGATTTGGATATATAGATATTAGATTATTATCTAATTCATCAATTGATGTAGAAAAACAAGATGATGTTGCTGTAGAATTCATATACGGTTCAAGTGCAATGATGCCTGGATGTTCACACTCATATCTAAATGCTTTTTGAGTATCTGCATTATAAGGGCCCCATATTATAGATTCATTTTGATCTACTTCATACATCACTCCTGCACCTCCCTGTCCACCTGATGCATTAATAAAAATATTCCCATTATATAATCGATCTGAAGCTGATTGACCACTTGCAGAATATGCACAAGCATATCTTGTTGAATATGATGAAGGTCCAAAAGCCTGACCACTTGCTCTATAGTAGTTATATTGATTTGCTGGGTCGATTGGTGTATCTATACCATCAATTGCTGATTGGTTGCTAGAAACTCCGGAGTTATTAAAAATTTGTAAAAAGCCTCCATTTGGTCTTCCATCATCTGTAATCCATCTAACATCATGAACAGCATTTGGTATTACCTGAGTTCCTGAAACATTATAATTATCTGGATTACCCCATCTATATAAAATATCTCCTCCCATACCTGAATTTCCACCACTATGAGAAGCTGCCTCAGCAATTGTTGTGCTATGATCAATAATATATATCTCACTTGCAAATCGAGAAGAAAATGCTATTTGATCTAAATCTTCATTATAATCTACCCCATTTACATGAAACCAATCACCACCTCCTCCTCCTGGACCTTGACCGCCGCCTCCAGTAATCATATTAATATCAATTAGGTGAGGGTTCTCTGAAACCACACCATAGTTAGCTATACCGGTATCTATATCTTGAATCATATGATCCCAAATATGCCATTCCCATACAACTTGACCGCCTCCATTTCCATCACTTGCAATTTCTACAAAATGAGTTGGCCACTTATCTGACGTTGTACTTCCACCCGCATTATTAACCTCTGTCGATGTTTTTACTTCCCAAGCAGTAATTAGAACATTATCCCCAATTAAAGTTAAATCATGATGTGATAATACTGAAGCTGTAGAATAAATAAAGTCCATTACAACATTGCCATTCGGATCTATTTCTTGAACTCTTCCTGCGGATGCAGCTCCAGTAAGATAATTATTAGTACCTCCAGTTTGTACATTATTTTTAGTTCCTCTAACCAAATTTCCATTATCTTTTAATTGAACTGTGTAATTACACTCAGTAGGCATTGTCCAAGTATGAGCAATATTTTGATTCTCATCAATTAGATATGTTGTGTTTGAGCCTTGCTGATTATAAATTGCAAAACCATTAAAATTTTGTGCAAAACAAAAACTTATAGTTAAAAATAAAGTAAAAAAGAGAGAAAGTTTTTTCATTAAGGTTTACTTAAAATTGAGTACTTAAAATAAGTCAAACACAACAGCTGTGAATTAATACAGATTAAGAATTGAAATTATAAAGTTCTAATCTTATCGCTTTTCAGCTTTTGCTTTAAGGACACAAATTTAACAAACTATTTTAATTCAAAAACATCATATTTCTTAGATATTATTCATTAATAATTAGACGATATTTTAATTTATATTCTTCTATACATACTTTATAAAACTCAAATTAGTAATTCAAATAAAAAGAAAAAGAAAATACTATAAAATCCAAAAAAATCAATAAAATGCACAAAAAAGTAATAAAATGCACAAAAAAAGCAATAAAATGCATAAAAAAACAACAAAATGCACAAAAAGCAATAAAGTTTTAGAGAGAAAATAGAGTAGAAAAAGAAAATAATATTTATATAAATTTATTATAAGATTATTATCTTTAAAATCAATTTAAACCTCACTTATGAATAGAATAATAAACTACTTTTTACAAGGACTAATATACATCGTTCCAATAAGCGTAACAATATATGTTGTATACAAGTCATTCAAAAAAATTGACGGAATACTGCCATTTGATATCCCTGGACTTGGACTAATAGTGCTATTTATACTGATCACACTAGTTGGAGTTATCGGCTCAAAACTTATCGCCTCACCATTTAACTCTATTTTTAAAAAAATACTTGAAAAAGCACCTCTTTTAAAAACCATCTATACTTCAGTTAAAGATCTAATGAAAACATTTGTTGGCGGCAAAAAGGGCTTTGACCAAGCGGTATTAATTAAAGTTTATGAAAACTCAACAATTGAAAGAATTGGATTTATTACCAATGAAGATCTTGAAAATCTAAATATTAGTAAAGGAAAAGTACTTGTATACCTCCCACACTCCTACGCATTTTCTGGCCAACTATTTCTTGTCGAGAAAAAAAACTTAACCCCAATCAACTCTTCTTCAGGGGATATAATGAAGCTAATAATATCTGGAGGCGTATCGGAAGTTGAAAATTAAACTTAACTTTGTGTTTTTCAACCAAAAAGACCTCTACTATGATAAGGAAAATAGTTCTTTTTCTCTTTTTTCTAAACTACATATCTTTAAATGCCCAGAATACTGGAGATACAATAACAATCCAGACATTTGATTACTCAAGCACTACAAGAGACACAATAATTAGTTTTCCAAACAATAACACTATTACCTACGAAAAAATTATTATGTCGTATAATATGCGGTGTAAAGATGATGTTATAAATACTAGCGGAAGTATCAACAATATTGGCTGTGGAGCATGGGACTATAGCTGCCACACCAATATTCATGACTCAAGCAGAATAGATTCTATAAGATCAAAAGCCACTAGTCATTTAATTTCTAATTTTTCCGGAAACACATATCCATATAGTATAAACCCAATCTACAACTACTACCAGTTTTATCAGCAAAACACAATCATAAACAATATAATATCTGAAGACACTACAACAGTTGGAACAGGCAATAATCAAGAAGATTTTGTTATAGCAACAAATAAAAATTCTAATAAATCTCAATTTCTATATAAGGCAAGTGAGTTAGCTAGTTTAGGGCTAACAAATGACTCAATAAATGCTATATCACTAACAATAAACGGAGTGAGCTCTGCTAATTTTTTAAAAATCAAACTAAAGCTAACTAGTGATAGTCTACTCAACCCATCCACCCCCCATATTAATGGGTTTACTGAAGTGTATTACGCAAATACTAATCTAAACTTAGGAGAAAATCGCTTTCAATTTCATACTCCTTTTTTATGGGACTCAATATCTAACATACTAATCGAGTTTTCATTAACAAATAGTACTATCGGATCAAGCCCAACCTTGATCTCTGGAGACTCTACGTCTAGTATATATGGGCTTTTTTCAAATGACGCAACAAACATTGATGTCAATCAAAATGAATCAGTATCAATACCGCACACTCCACTTAGCACAATCTCAAATGAAATCACAGTTTCATTTTGGGTATATGGTGATGAAAATACACTACCATACAATAGCACTATTTTAGAAGGCTTAGACTCAAATGGAAGCAGAACAATCAACATTCATTTTCCTTGGAACAATAGTAGGATTTATTGGGATTGTGGAAATAATGGAGGATCCTATGACAGGATAGATAAACTAGCTATTCAAAATGAATATTCATCACAGTGGAACCATTGGGCTTTTATAAAAAATAGCATTAGCGGAGAAATGAAAATGTACAAAAATGGCGTGCTTTGGCACAGTGGAAGTAATAAAAACGCTACTATTAATATTCACACATTAGCTCTTGGTTCAAATGGAAAAGAGACTGGATATTTTTGGGATGGAAAAATTAAAGAACTGAGAATATTTAACAAGGAACTATCTCAAGCTACAATTAATAACTGGATGAATGTTCGTCTAAATAGTAATCATCCAGATTATACTAATTTAGCAGCCTATTATCCTTTCAACGAGGGTATTGGAAATACTGCTAATGATAATTCTCCTAATAGCGCAACTGCAAATTTTAACGGAAATGTTGGTTGGCAATATTCAAGAGGCGAACATATTAATCAATTTTTCAGCCCTACTTCTTTTCGTCCTACAATAAAAATATTTCAAGGAGATTATATTAGCACAACTACAACTACTATTGTTTTAGATTCAATACTAGCCACTCCAAATACTGTACAAGAACAAAGCATTTATTCAAACTCCAATTCCCTTAATCATGATAGTATTGCAATAGTATCGTCAAATATATTTTGGCACGCTGTTAGCTATACATACGATACAAGTGGAGCTGTTCTAACAAGCGATACACTACATATTGATAGTGTTATTAATATCAGTGAACTAACCTACTATAAACGATACCCTATGGCATTTCAAATTATGTCATTTGTAACACCATACGGAGCATATCTTGATTTAGGAACAAATGGTAAGACGTGGTATTTTGATGTAACTGACTTTGCTCCAATTTTAAATGGTAATAAAAGAATTAATATGACCAGTGGAGGGCAATGGCAAGAGGATATGGATATTAAATTTCATTTCATAGTTGGAACACCTTCTAGAGATGTTGTAAATATTCAACAAATATGGAGGCCTCAATCAAAAGGCTATTCAACAATTATAAATGATAATTCTTTTGAGCCAAGAGATGTTTTATTAGACCCAAATGCTGAGTCTTTTAAAATAAGAACAACAATAACCGGCCATGGACAGGAAGGGGAATTTGTACCTCAAGATCACTTTATAAATATCAATGGAGGTAATATTGAATATACATGGCCCGTTTGGACAGAATGTGGAAGCAACCCTATTTATCCTCAAGGAGGAACCTGGATATATGATAGAGCAGGATGGTGTCCAGGGCAAGCGTCAGACCTGAGAGAAGATGATATAACCTCACTAGTTAACTCAGGACAAATACACAATATAGATTATGGAGTTATGGCTGCTACAGGAAGTTCAAACTATTGGGTAAGTAGTCAATTAGTTAGTTATAAAGATGCTAATCATGATTTAGACGCATCAGTAATTGATATCATCTCTCCAACAAATAAAGTGAAATATTCAAGGATTAATCCAACATGTGGAAAACCAAAAATTATTATAAAAAATACTGGAGAAACAACTCTTACAAGCTTAAAAATTGAATACTGGGTAAATAGTTCTACAAATAAAGAGATTCAACTATGGAATGGCGCACTTGATTTCCAAGAAGAACAAACTGTTGAATTAAATGCTCCGTCGCATATATGGAAAAATTTACTCAACTCAAATAACAAGTTTTATGTTGAAATTAGTGAGCCTAATCAGGGTCAAGATGAGAATATTTACAATAACTATATAAATTCAACATTTGAACCTACGCCAACATATGATAGTACTTTTGCTCTATGGCTACAAACAAATAGTGGGACTATTGGTTTAAATCAATCAGAAACATCTTGGAAAATTTTTGACAGTAATAATACCTTAACATATGAATCCGCTGGTGGTGGTAGCTTAATGATTAATAGTCAATATAGAGATACTTTAATTTTTAATGATGGATGCTATAGCTTTATAATAAGTGACACAGATGATGATGGTATTGATTTTTGGGCTAACAATGATGGCGCTGGAATGGCAAGATTTAGACAAATCGGTGGTGGTTGGATTAAAGTTTTTGAGGGAGATTTTGGCTCTTCTATCCATCATGAATTTCAAGTTGATAACGGAACAACATATGTTGAAGAAGATATTACGAAATGGTCTTTTTATCCAAATCCATCAAAAAATCAAATAACTATTAAAGGATTTTCTAATGGAATTACAGATTTTATCTTACTTGATAGCTTAGGGAAGCAACTTAAAAAAATAACCATAAATACTGAAGGAGAGTTTTCTAAAAAGATTGATCTTAGTTACTTAAAGGATGGAGTCTATTTAATGAAAGTCATAACAAATACTAAAGAAATTATTAAAAAAGTTGTTAAAATATAATGAAATATTGCAATAGCTTAATCTCATATTCGCGATTTAAAACTAGAGAGGTAATGGTGGGAAGCCTCGGATTTGGAGGAGACAACCCAATCCGAGTTCAATCAATGACTATAACAGACACAATGAATACCATAGCTACTGTTGAGGAGTCAATACGAATGATTGAGGCTGGTTGCGAATTAGTTCGAATAACAGCTCCAAGTAAAAGAGAAGCTGAAAATTTACAAAGCATCAAAGATGAGTTAAGAAAAAGAGGATACTCAACACCTATTGTTGCTGACATTCATTTCACGCCTAATGCAGCAGAAATAGCAGCTAGGATAGTAGAAAAGGTAAGAATCAATCCTGGGAACTATGCAGATAAAAAGAAATTTGAAGAAATTGAATATACCGACAAAACATATAATGACGAACTTATAAGGATTAAAAAAAAATTTACTCCTCTAGTTAAAATATGTAAAGAACACGGCACTGCCATGAGGATTGGAACCAATCACGGCTCATTATCAGATAGAATTCTAAGTCGTTATGGAGACACCCCAAAAGGAATGGTTGAATCCGCAATGGAATTCTTAAGGATATGTAGAGAAGAAAATTATCACGAAATAATACTTTCCATGAAGGCATCTAATACCAGGGTTATGGTACAAGCATATCGTTTACTGGTAGCGGAAATGATAAAGGAAGGAATGAATTACCCTTTACATTTAGGAGTAACAGAAGCAGGAGAAGGAGAAGATGGTAGAATAAAATCTGCAGTAGGAATTGGCACGCTTTTAACAGATGGATTGGGTGATACCATAAGAGTTTCACTTACAGAAGCTCCGGAATTTGAGTTGCCAGTTGCTAAAAATTTACTTTCTCATTTTAAAGGAATTGAAAAGCATGAAGAAATCAAGAAAATAACTGAGAATCCTCTTCATGCATTTGATTATCAAAAAAGGAATACAAATCAAGTGTTAAATATTGGAAGTAGAAATGTGCCAGTTGTAATGGCTGATTTTTGCCTTAAAGAAAAAATAACACCTGCTTCTTTGTTTGCTTTGGGTTCTAATTATTCTGTTCCTTTAGATAAATGGCATATCTCTGATATGGCTGCAGATTATGTTTTTGTCGGAAATCATGATATTGATTTTGAAGTTCCTGGGACTTTGGGGATTATTTACAATTACAAAAAGTGGGAAAAACATAAAAAAGGATATCCATTTCTGGATGTCAAGCAATATTTACTTTCAGATAACTTTTCCGAAAAACTAAATGTAGTTTATGTGTGTTTATCAGATTTATCAAATGAACTTTTTACAAAACTAAAATCAGACACAACTGCTGTTTTAATGATTGACACTTACAACAAAAATGGAGTTGCAGAGCAAAGGAAACTTTTTACTGAACTAATGAATAATAATATAAAAACTCCAGTAATTATTGGTAGGGCTTATGGAAACTTGTCAGAAGAGCAATTACAACTTTCTGCTTCTGCTGATTTTGGAGCATTACTTTTAGATGGTTTAGGAGATGGTATATTTATTGCAGCAGAGAATTGCGGTTCTGATCAATCTGTAAATTCTTTAGCCTTTGGAATACTACAAGCTAGCAGAACTCGAATATCTAAAACTGAATATATATCATGTCCTTCATGCGGAAGAACTTTATTTGATCTTCAAGAGACTACTGCTAAAATTAGAAAAGTAACGGATCATTTAAAAGGAATCAAGATTGGAATTATGGGTTGTATTGTCAATGGACCTGGCGAAATGGCTGATGCAGATTATGGATACGTAGGTACAGGGCCTGGTAAGATTACGCTTTATAAGGAAAAGAATATTGTAAGGAAGAACATTGATGAGGCTGAAGCTGTTGATGCTTTAATTGATTTAATTAAAGAACATGGAGATTGGGTAGATAAGCAATAATCTTTCTTTTTCTTATTTCAAAACAATACTAAATTTCATAAATAAAACAGAAGCAACATTCTAATCTAATCACTATATTTGCTACCCTTTTTGAAATAAATATGATTGAAATAAAAAAGCTAAATAAATCCTATGTAATTGGGAAAAACTCATTACATGTTTTAAAGGGCATAGATTTAAAAATTAATGAGGGAGAATTAGTTGCTATCATGGGTTCTTCGGGATCGGGAAAATCAACTTTATTAAATATTATTGGCATCCTAGACAACTATGAATCAGGATCATATACACTTGATAACGTACCAATAAAGAATCTTAATGAAACTAAGGCTGCCAAATATCGAAACCAATTTTTAGGATTTGTCTTTCAATCTTTCAACCTTATTAATTATAAAACAGCTTTAGAAAATATTGCTCTTCCACTATACTATCAAGGAATTTCAAGAAAAAAACGTCAATCAATTGCATTAGAATACCTGGGGAAAGTCGGATTAACAGCATGGGCAGATCATCTCCCTAGCGAATTATCAGGTGGGCAAAACCAAAGAATAGCAATTGCTAGGGCTTTGGCTTCACAGCCGAAAGTACTACTGGCTGATGAGCCTACCGGGGCATTAGATTCGCAAACTTCAGAGGAAGTTATGGGTCTAATAAAAAAAATAAATAAAGAAGGAAAGACAATATTAGTAGTAACGCATGAACATGAAATTGCTAATATGTGTAATAGAATAATCACCCTTAAAGATGGAATCATCATGACAGATGTTAAAATAAAATAAATGATCTTTAATAAAGACAGCTGGAAGGAAATTTTTGACACGATCAAAAAAAATAAACTAAGAACATTTCTTTCTGGTTTTACTGTTGCAATGGGAATTTTTATCTTTATTATTCTCTTTGGTTTTGGCAATGGACTACAAAATAGTTTTGCTAAATTCTTTACCGATGACAAAGTAAATACAATTAGAATCTATCCTAGCTCCACATCATTACCTTACAGAGGATATGCGTCAAATAGAAGAATTGAATTTACAAATCAAGATCTAATTGAAATTAAAGAAAACTTTAAATTAGAAGTTGAAGATATAGTTGTGCGTAATACTAGATTTAATCAAATCAAATACAAAGAAAAATCTAACAACTACCAAGTTAGAGCGGTTTCTCCTGGACACAAAGAAGCAGAGATAACTATAATAATGAAAGGGAGGTATCTTAATGAAGGAGACATGACAAAGAAAAAAAAACATATTGTCATTGGTCGATTAGTTGAACAAGATTTATTTGATGGAAAAAAAGCTATTGGAGAATATATATTTGGAAATGGTCATAGCTGGAGAGTAGTTGGTGTGTTTCAAGACGAAGGTGGTGATCGAGAAGAAAGAACGCTATATGTTCCATATACAACCTTACAAGAAATTGAGAAGAAGAATGATAAAATTGAGCAGATGATTGTTGTCTATAATTCTAATATGACTTATGATCAGTCTGTTATATTAGAAAATAAGCTAGAGCATTATATTAAAGAAAAAAAGTTTATATCTCCTGATGATAATAGAGGGATTTATATTAGCAACACTGGTGAAGAAATAGAAAACTCGCAGAATTTTGCTTCTGTACTGCAAATGATCGTGTCATTTATTGGAATAGGAACACTAATTGCAGGAATAATTGGTATTAGCAATATAATGGTTTTTGTAGTTAAAGAACGAACAAAAGAATTAGGAATTAGAAAAGCAATTGGAGCAACGCCTAAAAGTATTATTACTATGATATTACAAGAATCTATTTTTATTACTACTATTTCTGGATATGCTGGATTAATACTAGCAATGATAGTCCTTAAATTGATAGGAAATAATTTAGAAGAAAAATACTTTATCTCTAACCCTTATATTGACACGGGTAACGCCTTAATGGCTACTTTAATATTAATCTTTTTTGGTGCTCTTGCTGGATACTTGCCTGCAAGAAAAGCTGCTAAAATCAAACCCATTATAGCATTAAGAGATAAATAAATGAATTCAATATTTGATAAAGATACTTGGCAAGAAATATTTGGCTCAATAGGTCAAAATAAAATACGAACTGTTATAACAATAATTGGTGTGTTGTGGGGGATCTTTCTATATATTGTGCTCTCAGGTATTGCCAAAGGGGTAGATAATGGTTTTGAAAAACAATTTGAAAGAATTTCTTCTAACAGTCTCTTTATCTGGGCTCAATATACCAGCATACCATATGCAGGATTTAAAACTGATAGAGATATTGATTTAAAATTAAGTGATGTTGAGGCCTTGAAAAATAATATCCCTGAAATTCAATATATAGCCCCAAGGATACAGAAGGGGAATTTTGGATCATCTGGAGCTAATGTTGTTAATGGGCAACGCTCAGGAACTTTTAATATTTATGGTGATTATCCTGTACTAACAACAGTAACTTCAAAAGATATTTATGATGGTGGTAGATTTATAAATGAATTAGATATAAAAGAAAGCAGAAAAGTTTGTGTAATTGGAGAGCGGACTCAAAAAGAATTATTTAAAGACAATATCAACCCTATTGGAAAATATATTAGTGTAAATAATATCTATTTTAAAGTAATAGGTATACATAAACATACCGATGAAGGAGGAGGTAGTTTTGCTGATGATGGAGATATACATGTTCCCTTCTCTACATTTAAAAGAATATATAATACTGGAGATATAGTTGGATTCTTACTAATAGCCGGATTTGATGATATTGATATTGTAGAAGTAGAAGAAAAAGTAAGGGCTCAGCTTAAAGAAATTCACAAAATACATCCCGATGATAAGCAAGCAATAGGAGGTTTTAATCTAGGAGCATTATTTAACAGAATTCAAGGTTTTGCAAATGGCATGTCATTTCTTTCATTGGTAATTGGTATCGCTACAATATTAGCTGGAGTTATTGGAATTGGAAATATACTACTAATATCTGTTAAAGAAAGAACTAAAGAAATTGGAATAAGAAGAGCTATAGGTGCTAGTCCAAATCATATAAGAAAACAAATAATTTTAGAATCTGTTTTTTTAACTATTATTGCAGGTATAATTGGTATTATTCTTGGGGCTTTTATTCTTTATGTAATAAACATAGCAACACAAAACTTAGAAGATGTGCCATTTACTAATGCAACAGTGCCAATTAATTTTATTTTGGGCGCATTACTACTGATGATAGGGCTTGGTACATTAATTGGGTTTATTCCTGCAGAAAAAGCAATAAGCATTAAGCCAATAGAAGCATTAAGAGAAGAATAATTTAAATAACAAATATGAAAAATTTAAAAAAAATCGGACTTGGAGTATTAATCTTAGGAATGGTATTTGCCACCTCATTTTTTATTAAATCTAATAAAAAAGATTTAACAAAATATGAAACTATACAATTATCAAAAGAAACAATTGAAACTAAAATTGTAGCAACAGGAAAGGTCATTCCTGAAGATGAAGTAGAGATAAAACCACAAATAGCTGGTATAATTGATAAGATACTAGTGGAAGAAGGAGATAAAGTTAAGGCAGGTGATCTACTAGTGAAAATTAAAGTTGTGCCAAATGAACAGACACTTAATAGTGCTGAAGGTAGAGTAAAAAATGCTAGAATAGTATTAAATAATGCTGAAATAGAATTTAAAAGAAATAAAATCTTATACTCAAAAGGAATTATATCAGAACAAGAATATAATAATTTTGAACTTCAATATAATCAATCACTTCAAAACTTAGAAAATGCAGAAAGTGATTTACAAATCATAAAGTTAGGCTCTTCAGATGGATCTAGTGTTACTAACACAAATGTTAGAGCAACAGTTACAGGTACAGTTTTAGAGATACCTGTAAAAAAAGGAGATCAGGTGATTCAGGCAAATACATTTAATCCTGGCACTACTATTGCAACTATTGCAGATTTAAATGTAATGATCTTTGAAGGAAAAATTGATGAAGGTGAAGTAGGGAAAGTAAAACAAGGTATGGGTTTGATAATTAATTTAGCGGCTATTGAAGATAAAAAATACCCTGCAAAATTAAAATTTATTGCTCCAAAAGGAGTAGAAGAATCAGGGGCTGTTCAGTTTAAAATAGAGGCTGATGTTTTTATAGATGATGAGTATTTTGTAAGAGCAGGTTATAGCGCAAATGCCTCAATAATTACAGCAAAAAAAGAAAATGTCAATTCCCTCAGCGAAGCAGTAATTCAATATGACCTGGAAACCAAAGATCCATTTGTAGAGATTGAGACGGGAGATCAAGAATTTGAAAGAAGGGAGATAGTTCTTGGACTAGCTGATGGTATAAATGTAGAAATTATTTCGGGAGTAAATAAAGATGAAAAAGTAAAAGTGTGGAATATCACCAAACCAAATAAAAGAGATAAGTAATGGGGAGAATAAAATTAATCATTTTGATAAGCAGTATATCTCTTTACGCTTTAAATATCAGTGCACAAGAAAAATGGACTCTTAAGGATTGTGTTGAAAGAGCAATAGAGAAAAATATATCAATTAAGAATTCAAGACTAGACCTTATGAATTCATCGGAAAATAAAAAAATTGCCGTTGGTAATTTTTTACCAAGCTTTAATTTAAGTGGAAATCACAATTGGAATACAGGACTGACTCAAAATATCACAACAGGCCTTTTAGAAAACCAAACAACCCAAAACTCTTCTGTAAATATGAGTGTTGGATTAGATGTTTTTAATGGCCTTTCAAATATTAGAAGATTACACAGGGCTAATCTAGATGTTTTAGCAAAAAAATATCAATTAGAAGATATGAAAGAAAATATATCGCTCTTAGTAGCAAATTCATATCTTCAGATTTTATTTAATAAAGAACAATTAAATATACAAATATCTCAACTTAAAGTTTCTAAAGAAGAACTTACAATCGCTAATGAAAGATATAATAACGGAGTAATCCCAAAAGGAGATTTATATGAAATAGAAGCAAATTTTGCAAAGGCAGAACAAAATCTAGTTATTGCTGAAAATAATTATCAAATTTCAAAAATATCATTAGCGCAACTTTTATTGTTTAGAGATTCTGAAAATTTTGAGATTGCCGATGAAAATTATGAAATTCCTAAAACTGATATTCTGCTAAAAAAAGCAGAAGAAATATACAAAGAAGCATTAAAGAATAGAAATGATATTAAACTAGCAAATACTAATCTTGAAATTGCAATTAAAGATCAGCAAATATCTAAGTCTTCTGCTCTTCCTTCAGTAGGGGGTTATTATTCCTATAATTCACGTGTAATCATGGACGCTCCAACATCATTAAAGAATCAGTTTGACTTAAATGCTGGTGAAAGTGTCGGCCTGCAAATAAACATTCCAATACTAAATGGTTTAACAACCAGAACAAATATTAAAAAATCTAAACTTAATGTTCTTAGAAGTAGGAATTTGCTAGATCAAACTAAACTAGACTTAGAAAACACAATCAACCAATCTCTAAATGATGCTCAAGGTGCATTAAAAGCATATGAGGCTGCAAAAAAGACTAATTTAGCTAGAGAAACTGCATATAATTACGCAAAAGAAAGATTTGAAAATGGTGCTATGAATACAATTAATTTTCTACAAGCACAACAATTATTTGAAGCCTCCCAATCAGATCTTATAAAAGCAAAATACGACTATATCTTTAAGATTAAGGTTTTAGAATTTTACTTTGGAATCCCAAACTTATATTTATAAATCATGAGGATTTCTTTGGTGAAAGCAGAGGAGGTAAGACCTCTAAGACACCTTGTTTTAAGACCTAATCTTCCAGTTGAAACAACTCACTATGAGTTAGATCATCATAAAGAAACAATCCACCTAGCATGTATCATGAACGAAAAAATTATTTCAATAAGCACGTTTTACCCAGAAAACGATCCAGAGTTGAAATCAAAAAATGGATATAGACTAAGGGGTATGGCGACACATCCAGAATATAGACGAATGTCTGCTGCAACTAAATTAATGCTGGAGTGTTTTAGATTATTAAAAGATCAAAAGTGTGATGTGCTCTGGTGTAATGCTAGATTAATTGCTGTGTATTTTTATCAATCTCTAGGATTTAAAAAAATTGGACCAGAATTTGACATGAAAGATATTGGGCCTCACTATAAAATGTGGAAACCATTAATTTAATGGCAATCATTATTAATCTATCTTGATATGGTTTGCAACATCTTTAGCTTTCTCAACTAATTCTTCTATAGAATCTTCTCCATAGGCTAAAGCAACTGCCATTCTTCTATAAGGTCTAGTTGAGGGTTTGCCAAAAATTTTAAAGTCAGATTTATCTATACTTGCAGCCCTATCTAATCCGGTAAATATGGGGAAATCATTTTTCTCGTTTTTTGCCAAAATCACTGCTGAAGCTCCATTTTTTAATAGCCTTATCTCCTCAACTGGAATACCAAGAATTGCTCGTGCATGTAATTCAAATTCATTAAAATTTTGAGTGTTTGCTAGAGTGACCATTCCAGTATCATGTGGTCTTGGTGAAAGTTCTGAAAAACATACCCCATCTTTTGTAATAAAAAATTCAACCCCCCAAATACCTGAACCACCAAGTGACTGAGTTACTTTATGAGCCATATCTTGCGCCTCTTTTAGAAAAGAACCTTCCATCGGCATAGGCTGCCAACTTTCTTGATAATCTCCTCTTTCTTGTCTATGACCAATTGGAGGGCAGAATAAAGTATCACCATTATCTTGAGTTAATGTTAAAAGAGTGATTTCATATTCAAAAGATATAAATTCCTCCACAATAACCTCCATTAAATCCCCTCTAGATCCTTCAAGAGCATAGTCCCAAGATTTCTTTATATCATCAATAGATCTGATGACCGATTGTCCCTTTCCAGAGCTAGACATTAGCGGTTTCACAACACATGGAAAGCCGCAACACTCAACACCTTTTTCAAGTTGCTCTAGTGAACTAGCATACTTGTATTTTGCGGTCCTTATAGAAAGATCAATGGATGCTAAATCACGAATAGCTTTTCTGTTCATTGTAAAATTTGCTGCCTTAGCAGATGGAATTACTTTGTAACCCTGCTCTTCATATTTATAAAAATGTTCTGTTCTGATGCTCTCTACTTCAGGAACAATAATGTCAGGCTTATGCTTATATACCACTCGATCAAGTGCTTCTCCATCCAGCATATTTATAACTTCAAAATCATGTGCAACTTGCATTGCAGGCGCATTCTCATATGAATCAACAGCAATAACATATTGGCCTAACCTTTGAAATGCAATTACAACTTCTTTACCTAGCTCTCCTGAACCTAGTAGTAGGATTTTTTTTCTCATTATAAAAAAATTTTCTCTAAGCATCAAATATAAATACATATCTTTATAAAATGAAAAATAAACATCTACTTTTATTTCTTCTTCTGTTTTTTTCATTAAGCTCCTTTACATTAAAAGACACTGTTATAAAAAATTCTTTTAAGGTTTCAGGGAAATGTATGATGTGTAAAGAAAAGATTGAAACTACAGCAGAAAATATTGAAGGTGTAAAGTCAGCAAAATGGAATATTAATAAACAAAGCTTGAAAGTCAAATTCTTTTCTAAAGTAACAACATTAGAAGAAATACAGCAGAAAATAGCAAATGTTGGATATGATACTGAAATGTATAAAGCAACAGATGAGTCATACAATTCATTACATTATTGTTGTAAGTATGATCGTAAATAAATAAACTTAAAAAATGAAAAAAATTCTATTCACCTCTTTATTGTATCTAATCTCTATACAATTCATCCAGGGACAAACATATGCTACAAATTTTACTGAAGATGATTGCAGCGGTGTGTCACATGATTTATTTAATGAATTAGATGCTGGTAATATTATAGTTATTTCATGGATTATGCCTTGTGGTCCATGTGCGACCTATTCATACCCTGCATATGATGCTGTTGAGTCTTTTTCATCTAGCCATCCAGGAAAAGTACATTTTTACATCGCAGATGATTATGCTAATACATCATGTGTGATACTAAATAATTTTGCGACTAGTTATAACATGATAAATTCAACAATTTTTTCTAATGCAAATATCACTATGAGTGATTACGGAGTAGATGGCATGCCTAAAGTAGTTGTACTTGGAGGAACGGATCATTTAATATATCTCAATAAAAATGATAATAAAATAAATTATTCTAATGTACATGCAGCAATTTCTGCAGCTATAGCTGATGGAGTTTCTTTAGTAAATGAACAAGAAGAAAATACCTTTGACATCATAACATTTCCTAATCCAGCAAAAAATACGCTAACTATTTCGTATAAGACAACAGGAAAAGAAGAAATAAAAATAGAACTAATAGATCTATTAGGTAAGAGCACTATCTTAAAAAACAATCATTTTAAATATGAAGGGACTCATAATGAAACATTAAAGCTTTCATCATTTAAAAATGGTGTCTATTTTATCAAAATAAGTAGTGCTACACAAGAACAAATAAATACAGTTAATATATTGAACTAGTTCTCAAATATATGCGCTTCTTTATTTCAATTATTATATTAACATTTTCATATAGTTCATCAAATGCGCAGGGTTGTTGCTCAGGAGGGGCAGGAAACCCAATAGCTGGTGGAGCTTCAACTGGTGTTTTACTAAAAAACCAGATTGAAATATCCGTTAACTATCAGTATAATTTTTCAAGTAATTTTTATTCTGGACAAATTGACACTATCAATCCTCCAAGCTTTGACAATCTAAATAGTAATTATCTATTTCTAAGGACTGATTATGGATTAAATAAAAAACTGACGCTTTCAATAGCTAGTGGATATTTTATAAATAAATCTAAAGTGGGTGATGCTATAACGACAAAAGACGTAAAAGGCATTAGTGATATAATATTTTTTCCACGATATAATATTTATAACAAAGACCTTCCTTTTACTAGATCAGAAATAACAATAGGCGTTGGGATGAAAATTCCAATTGGATCACATACTGATTCAAGCCAAACTACTACAGAAACATGGGATGTTAATCCTCCCATAACCCAATTATCATCAGGTGCAAATGATTTAATTTTATACTCTTTTTTCTACAGAGAATATAAACTGAGAAAATTTAGAGTTTTTGCAAATCTCTTACATATTAATAAAGGCTATAATTCATTAGGTCAAAAAATTGGAGATTACACTAGCTATGCCGTTTATTTTGGAAAAACATTTAAAAATAAGATAACATCAACAATACAAATTAAAGGTGAGTTTATAAAAAAAATGGATGCTGGAGAGAGTCAAGATCCTTGGGAAAATTATTTACGTGAAGAACTAGAAGAATCTTCTGGAAGTGAAAAAGTATTTATTATACCTCAAATTAGCTATTCATTAAAATCACTTAGTATCTTCGCTACTTATGAGCTGCCTATTTATCAGTATCTAAATGGCTGGCAAATGGGATCGGAGAATCAATTTACAGTAGGATTAAATTATAGATTTTTAACCAAGAAAAATGAAATCTCAGAAAAGCACTAAGATTTAGATATAAGTTTAGAAATATATTTACCTAATATATCAAATTCTAAATTTACACTCCCTCCTATTTTAACATCGCCTAAATTAGTGTTTTCCCAAGTATATGGAATGACAGCAACAGAAAACAAAGTAGATTTAGAGTTCACTACAGTTAGACTAATTCCATTAATACAAATTGATCCTTTTTCCACAGTAATATTATTAGAAGATTTATATTTAAAAGTCATTAAATATGACCCTCCTTGATCCTTAATAGATTCACAAATACCAGTCTGATCTACATGACCTTGAACAATATGGCCGTCTAATCTATCATTCATTTGCATACTTCTCTCAATATTTACAGAATCTCCAATTTTTAAAGATCCTAAGTTACTTTTATTTAGTGTCTCTTCAATAGCATTAACAATATATAAACCATCTGAAATACCAACTACTGTTAAACAAACTCCATTATGGGAAATGCTTTGGTCAATTTTCAACTCATCAACTAAGCTAGATTTAAAAAAAAAATCTAGATTATTGCCTTTTTCCTTAATATTGATAAGGGTAGCTGTATTTTCTATTATTCCTGTAAACATCTTAGTAGTTGATTTCTTGTTGTTCAATTTTATCAGGAATTTCCCGAAAACTATATTGTTGATCTCTTAATTGAGGCTTAAGCCCTGCTTCAATAATACATTCTTGTATACTATCAGCAGTAAATCTATGTGGAGCACCAGCAGCAGAAACCACATTCTCCTCTAGCATAATAGATCCCATATCATTAGCCCCACCATGAAGACAAAGCTGAGCAGTAGCAGCGCCAACTGTTAACCATGATGCCTGAATATTAGTGATATTTGGCAACATTATTCTGCTCAAAGCTAACATTCTAATATATTCATCAGCAGTAACATTATTGTTAATTCCTTTGACCCTTTGAAGTAATGTTCCATCATCCATAAAAGGCCATGGGATAAAAGCTAAGAAGCCTTTTGAATTTTTAGGCTTTTCAGCTTGTACATCTCTTATCAAAACTAAATGCTCAAAACGCTCTTTTAGCGTTTCAACATGGCCAAACATCATCGTCGCTGAAGTGGTGATGTTTAATTTATGTGCTTCTCTCATAATCATTAACCATTCTTTACCAGTGCATTTACCCTTAGAAATTAACCGTCGAACTCTATCACTCAATATTTCAGCTCCTGCCCCAGGCATACTATCCATACCCGAATCCTTTAACTCTGAAAGTGCATATTCATGAGAAACATTATCAATCTTACATATATGCGCTACTTCAGGAGGTCCCAATGCGTGTAATTTAATATTTGGATATAAGCTCTTTAAATTTCTAAATAGCTTTGTATAATATGAGAGTCCTAATCCTGGATGATGTCCTCCTTGTAACAGTAGTTGATCACCTCCAAACCTAATCATTTCATCAATTTTTCTTTTGTAAGTATTAATATCTGTAATGTAAACATCCTTATGTTTTGGATGTCTAAAAAAATTACAGAACTTACAGTTTGCATTACAAGCATTAGTAGTATTAACATTTCTGTCAATCTGCCAAGTCACAATATTACCGGGCACTAAATCTTGTCTTAACTCATTTGCAGTCCACATTAACTCTGCAGTTGGCACATTATTATATAAAAACACACCCTCTTCTATTGAGAGAAATTCTTTTTTTAATGCTCGAGCTAGTATTAGTTTGCTATCCATAAAAAACCTTAATTTTACATCACCAAAATTACATAATTATATGAAGACTATTATTAAAAATAAAAACACAATTACAGAAAAAGATAATTTAATAATATTATCAAATAAAAAAAGTCAATTATCAAGTTTAGCTTTAAGTAATCATGAAATAAAATACGTAAAAAAGCAACAAAAAAACAACGCTGAAATTATTATACTGAATCAGTATACTAGAAAAATTATAATTGTTAATCCTCAAGATAAGAGTGATACGCACTTAGATGCAGAAAACCTTAGATGCCTTGGAGATAAAATACTTGATGAAATTAAGAATCTTGACTCTATTACAGTAGATAATATTGAAAGAAATACAATTAGCACATATGCTTTGGTTGAAGGAATAGCATTAGCTAATTATAAATTTACCAATCATAAAAGTAAACAAGAAAAAGAAAAAACTATTACTATTTATATCTATAAAAATAATAATATTGATAATCTAGCAGAGATTGAAAAACTAGTAAATGCTGTCAGACTAACAAAAGATCTAGTCAATACTCCTTTTTCACATTTGAAAGCAACTGATCTAGCAAATTTAGCACAAGAAGCAGGGGAAAAGTCAGGATATAAAACAACCATTTTTAATAAAAAGAAAATACAATCTCTAAAAATGGGAGGTATTCTGGCTGTTAATCAAGGAAGTATTGACGAGCCTACATTTTCTATATTAGAATGGAAGCCTAAAAATGCAAAAAACAAAAAACCAATCATCTTAGTTGGTAAAGGTATTGTGTATGATACTGGAGGTCTAAGCCTAAAAACCTCAAAAGGCATGGACTGTATGAAGGTAGATATGGCAGGAGCGGGAACAGTAATCGGAGCCATGCATGCAATTGCAAGTAATAAAATCCCAAAATATGTTATTGGCCTAATTCCTGCAACAGATAATAGGCCCTCTGGAAATGCATACGCGCCTGGTGATGTTGTTACTATGTTTAACAAATCTACTGTTGAGGTATTAAATACAGATGCTGAGGGAAGAATGATTCTTGCTGACGCCCTAAGTTATGCAGAAAAATATAACCCAGAAATAGTTATTGATTTAGCCACCCTAACAGGATCTGCTGCAAATACAATTGGACATTATGGTATTGTATCAATGCAAAAAAATGCCCAAAACCAACATGAAAATCTAAAAGAAGTAGGCCATAAGACACACGAGCGTTTAGCAGAAATGCCATTCTGGGATGATTATGATGAACTTATAAAATCTGATATAGCAGATATCAAAAATATTGGAGGTTCATTTGCAGGAGCAATAACTGCTGGAAAATTTCTTTCAAACTTTGTAAACTATCCATGGATTCATCTCGATATTGCAGGACCTGCATATGTTACAGTAAAATATAATTATAGAGGGAAAGGAGCTACTGGGATGGGGGTTAGACTGCTTTATAACTATATAAAAGAGTACTAAGTTAATGCTCTCAAATAATAAAATAAAATTAGGAATATCGGTAGGTGATTTACATGGAATTGGGCTTGAAGTAATACTAAAAACATTCCAAGATCATGAAATATTACAAAAATGTACTCCTATTATTTTTGGGCCTTATAATATCTGCTATGATTATAAAAATATATTAAAAGAAAAGCGGATTACTCTTAACAAAATAGATTCTATTAAAGATTCAGATCCTGACAAGATAAATATCTTAGAAAATAAGAAATATGATCATAAATTATCAATTGGAATACCCTCTATACAATCTGGATTAATTGCTTTTGATTCGTTAAGCGATTCTTGTAACGCATTAGAAAAAAACGAGATTGATGTTTTGGTAACTGCGCCAATAGATAAGTATCAAATTAGAAAATCAGTAAATGATTTTATAGGTCATACTGAGTTTTTAGAAAGTAAATTTTCAGGAAGTTCACTTATGATGATGATAAGCGGTATTATGAAGATTGCATTTGTTACGAGTCATATTCCCTTATCTGAAGTTCCAAATAATATCACTGAAGAAAAAATTATTAATAAAACAAAAAGGTTAAATAAATCACTAATTACTGATTTTAATATTCCAAAACCTAAAATTGCTATCCTTGGTCTAAATCCTCATTCTGGAGAAAATGGTATGCTTGGAAAAGAAGAAGATATCATTATTACACCAGCAATTAATGACTTAAATAAAAAGCATAATGTGCTAGCTGAAGGTCCTTTTCCTGCCGATAGCTTTTTTACTAATGAGAATTTAAAATTATATGATGGGGTTTTAGCAATGTACCATGATCAAGGATTAATCCCATTTAAGGCATTATCATTTTCAGAAGGTGTTAATTTTACTGCAGGCTTAAATGTAATAAGAACATCTCCAGTTCATGGAGTAGCATATGATATAGGGGCAACATGTAGTGCTAATGAACAGTCATTTAAATCTGCTGTGATTTCAGCCTGTGAAATATTAAAAACAAGAAGCTCGTATAATTAATCAGACTGATATATGAGCATCAAGTCTAACTTAACATAGTTACTGTAGTAAATAGTAATAAATTTATATATTTGCACCCCTTAAAATTTAGCTTAATGGACTACTATAAGATTAAAGTAACTGGAATTAAAGATGGCAGCTACAGCAATTCATTTAAAATTAAGGACAAGTTCTTTGAAACATTTGCTCAATCTGAAATAATTAGTGCAGATATATCTGCCAGTACTATGCTTTTAAAAGAAGGAAGTGAGATGTCTCTTAGCATTAACATCAATGGAGTAGTTAATAACATTCCTTGTGATATTTGTACAGAAGACATAAGCATACCATTATCTTCAAGTCTTAATTTTATCCTAAAAGAAGACGATAAAGACAATAATATAGAAGATGATATAATATATCTTAAATCAAAAGAAAATGAAATCTGCATACATAAACATCTTTTTGAAATGATAGTTTTAGCGATGCCAAACAAGCGTAGACACGAACTTAATTCTACAGATAAAAGAGAATGTAACAAAGAAATGGTAAATTTGATAAATAAATATACTGAAAGAACTGAAAAATTGTCTGACCCAAGATGGGAGGCACTTAAAGATATAACACTAAAATAGCATAACCAAATGGCACATCCTAAACGAAAAATATCCAAAACTAGAAGAGATAAAAGACGTACTCATTATAAAGCTTCTACTACAACTATGTGTAATTGCTCTAACTGTGGAAATTCAGTTGCATATCATAGAGTATGTGAAGAGTGTGGAACTTACAGGGGGAAGCAAGCTATAGAAAAACAAGTTTCTGCATAATAATTTATTTAATATTATTACTTTTAGCCAACAAAACACATAACTCATAAAATGAGAATTGGCGTAGATATTATGGGAGGAGACTATGCTCCTGAAAAAACTATTAAGGGAGCTATTCTTGCAAGTAATGAGCTTCCTAAAGATACTAAGCTTATTTTTTTTGGAGAACAAAAAAAAATAGAGCCACTCCTAAAAAAACAAAAAATATCTAATCTTAATTTTGAAATAATTAACTGTGATGAGGTTATTTCAATGGGGGAACATGCAATCAAAGCATTTAAAAAAAAACCAAATTCAAGTATAGCCAGAGGATTTAAATCCCTTTCAAGTGGTGAAATTGATGGCTTTGCCAGCGCAGGAAATACAGGGGCAATGTTTATTGGTGGTTATTATTCTGTTAAAGCAATTGGCGGAGTACTTCGACCATGTATTTGCTCTGTTTTACCTAAAATTAATGGTGGTGTAACGGTACTACTAGATGTAGGGGTAAATGCTGATTGTAAGGCAGATGTCCTTTATCAATTTGGTCTTCTAGGTTCATTATACGCACAGCATGTTTGTGAGATAGAAAAGCCTAATGTCAGTTTACTAAACCTTGGAGAAGAAAAATCTAAAGGAAATATGTTGACACAAGCAGCTTATGAAATGATGTTTGAAACAAAAGATTATAATTTCATTGGAAATATAGAAAGTAGGGATATATTTGATTCAGAAACTGATGTGGTTGTATGTGATGGATTTACTGGTAATGTGGTGCTAAAACAAGCAGAAGCAATATATCAACTTGCTAAAAAAAGAAACATTGAAGATGAATATTTTAACAAATTTAATTACGAAATTTATGGAGGAACTCCAATTTTAGGACTAAATAAAACCGTAATTATAGGACATGGGATTTCTAATGAGATTGCAATAAAGAATATGATTATTCATACAAAAAATGTAGTTGATGCTAATTTGAGCGAAAAAATAAAACAAAATATAACTTAAATGAAAAAAATCAATGCTGCAATAACGGGTATTCAGGGTTATGTTCCTGAATATATACTAACTAATAAAGAATTGGGGACACTTGTTGATACTAATGATGAATGGATTGTCTCTCGTACTGGAATAAAAGAACGAAGAATTCTAAAAGGAGAAAACAAAGGATCTTCAGATTTGGGAGCTGAAGCAATAAAATTACTTCTAAAAAAAACTAATACATCGGTTGAAGAAATAGATTTAATAATTTGTGCTACAGCTACTCCAGATATGATGTTTCCATCTACAGCTTGTATAATTTCAGATAAGATTGATGCAAATAACATCTGTGCGTTTGATATCATGGCTGCTTGTTCTGGATTCTTATATGCAGTAACAACTGCCTCAAAATTTATTGAAAGCGGTACTTATAAAAAAGCTATAGTGGTAGGTGCTGACAAAATGTCTTCTATCGTTGATTATACTCAAAGAACTACATGTGTTCTCTTTGGAGATGGTGCAGGAGCAGTGCTTCTTGAGCCTAACTCTGAAGGTTTAGGGGTTCAAGATACTATTCTTAAAAGTGATGGGAGTGGGAGAGAATTTCTAAAATTAAAAGCTGGAGGATCTTTACGTCCTGCATCTCATGAAACAGTAGATGCTAAAGAGCATTATATTTATCAGGATGGGCAGCCAGTATTTAAGGCAGCTGTAAAAAATATGGCTGATGTTTCTGAGGAGATTATGAATAGAAATAATTTAAATGCTGATGATATTGCTTGGCTAGTTCCCCATCAAGCTAATAAAAGAATTATTGATGCCACATCAAAAAGAATGGGTGTTGGAGATGACAAAGTAATGCGCAATATAGAAAGGTATGGAAATACAACAGCAGCTACTATCCCATTATGCCTTTGGGAATGGGAGGACAAACTAAATAAAGGAGACAATCTAATACTAGCTGCATTTGGTGGAGGATTTACATGGGGATCAATTTACTTGAAATGGGCCTACGATTCAAAGAAATAATTACTTTTGTAGTATCAAACAATATATATCATGGATTTAAATGACATTCAAGAGCTAATAAAGTTTGTAGCCAAATCAGGTGCTACTGAAGTTGAGTTAGAAATAGACAATATAAAAATTTCTATTAAATCACCTGCAAAAAAAAGAAGAGGTGCTCAAGATGAAGTGCCAATAGTTCATCAAGATCTTACTCAAGCACCAGTAGCAATAACTCCACCTCAAGCTGTGGTTAATACTTCTGAAGTAGAAGAAAATGAGACGGAAGAAGAAAAAACAGATCACCTTATAACTATAAAATCATCTATGATAGGTACTTTTTATAGAGGATCATCTCCCGAATCTCCTCCTTTTGTAAGTGTTGGTAAGGAAATTAATATAGGGGATCCAATCTGCATTATTGAAGCTATGAAGCTTTTTAATGAAATTGAAAGTGAAGTATCTGGTAAAATAGTAAAAATTCTTGTCGATGACTCAACACCTATTGAATTTGAACAACCATTATTTTTAGTTGATCCATCATAATTTTTTTTTAAAACTTCTATACTATGTTTAATAAAATTCTGATTGCTAATAGAGGAGAAATTGCCTTACGTATTATTCGAACATGTAAAGAGATGAATATTAAAACTGTTGCAGTATATTCTACAGCAGATAAAGAAAGCTTACATGTGAGGTTTTCAGATGAAGCAGTATGTATTGGCCCTCCATCAAGTAGTGAATCATACCTTAATATTCCAAATATAATTGCTGCTGCTGAAATAACAAATTCTGATGCTATCCATCCTGGATATGGATTCTTAGCTGAAAATGCTAACTTTTCAAAAATATGTTCTGAAAATGATATCAAATTTATTGGAGCATCTCCAAAAATGATTAATGGCATGGGAGATAAGGCGTCAGCTAAAGAAACAATGAGGCAAGCTGGAATACCAATCATTCCTGGGTCAAAGGGAATAATCAAAGACTTTAATGAATGTAAAAAATTAGCAAATAAAATTGGATATCCAGTCATGCTTAAAGCTACAGCTGGAGGAGGTGGAAAAGGAATGAGATTAGTCTGGAAAGAAGAGGCTTTACAAAACTCATGGGATAGCGCAAGAAAAGAATCAAAAGCAGCCTTTGGTAATGACGATATGTATATGGAAAAATTTATTGAAGATCCTAGACATATTGAAATACAAATTATTGGAGATAAAACCGGAAAAGCATGCCATCTTTCAGAAAGAGATTGCTCAATTCAAAGAAGACATCAAAAATTAGCTGAAGAAACTCCTTCCCCATTTATGACTCCAAAGCTTAGAGATAAAATGGGGAAAGCAGCCATCAAAGCTGCTGAGGCTGTAAAATACGAAGGGGTTGGTACTGTTGAGTTTCTTGTTGATAAATACAGAAAATTTTTCTTTATGGAAATGAATACAAGAATACAAGTTGAACATCCAGTTACTGAAGAGGTGGTAGATTTTGACCTTATAAAAGAACAAATAAAAGTTGCAGCAGGAATTAAAATAAGTGGACAAAATTATCTTCCACAATTACATGCAATCGAATGCAGAATAAACGCAGAAGATCCTTCTAAAGATTTTAGGCCATGTCCAGGTTTGATTACTAACTTTCATGCTCCTGGTGGTCATGGAATAAGAATAGACACACATGTATATTCTAATTATATGATTACTCCTTTTTATGACTCAATGATAGCGAAAGTGATTACTGTAGCCCAAACAAGAGATGAAGCAATTTCAAAAATGAAAAGAGCATTAGATGAATTTGTTATAGAAGGAATAAAAACCACAATACCCTTTCATCAAAAACTAATGCAGAATAAAGCCTTTCAAGAAGGAAAATACACTACAAAGTTCATGGATGAATTTAAGATGTAGCATTTCAAATGCTTGAAAATATTATAGAATGCTGTGCAAATTCAGTTAACTCAGCTTTAATTGGAATAGAAGCAGGGGCTAATAGGGTTGAACTATGTGCGAATCTTGAAGAAGGCGGTACCACCCCAAAACTTGAAGATATTAAAACATTAAGAAAATTAACCAAGGTTAATATACATGTATTAATACTTCCTAATGCCAATAAATTTATCTATCCAAAAGGAGAATTCCAACAAATAATTAATGATATAGAATACTGTAAAAAAATTGGCTGTAATGGTGTAGTTATAGGGGCACTAAACAAAAATTTATCCATCAACATAAGTCAGACAAAAGCAATGGTTAAAGCCGCAAAACCTATGAAAGTAACATTTCATCGGGCTTTTGATATTACAAATGATTTAGAAAAAAACCTTGAAAAAATCATTACTTGTAAATGTGACTATCTACTTACATCAGGACAAAAATCATCTGTAGAAAAAGGAATGAAAAATTTAAAACAATTAGGTAAGTTAGCAAACAATAGAATTAAGATACTTGCTGGAGGAGGCGTAAATCATAAAAATATCAAAACTCTATATGATATCGGAATCAGAGAATTTCACTTATCAGGAAGTAAAAAAAATAAATTAGGTATACTAGAAACAAAATTTGAAAATATTAATAAGGCAGTAAAAGAACTTACAACACTTGAAAATTAAAATCTATATAATATTAATCTCTATATGTTTTGGATGTAATAAAACGCATAATGAAGTGTTGGAGATTAATAAATGGTATTTTAAGTATAATAACGACTGGCTCAAAGCAGATGTCCCCGGAAATAATTTCTCTGACCTTCTGTCAAATAACATAATCCCAGACCCTTTCTATGGAACTAATGAAGACTCAGTACAATGGGTTGCTGAAAGAGAATGGGTTTATAAAAGCAACTTCAGATTAAGTAAAAAATTTTTACAAAAAGATAAACATGAAATTGTCTTTAACGGACTTGATACTTATGCACAAGTATACTTAAATGACTCCTTAATTTTAAAGTCTAATAATATGTTTAGAACGTGGGTTTTAAACTTAAATAACATATTAAAAGAGCAGAATAGTTTAGTTGTAAAGTTTGCGCCAACATCATTACATGAAAAAAATAAAGAAATAAATTTAGGCTATAAATTACCTGGTGGTGGAAAAGTACACACAAGAAAAGCAGGGTTTCATTATGGTTGGGACTGGGGGCCAAAAATTACAGTATCTGGTATTTGGAAGCCAATTACAATCAAAGGATATAACAAAAGCTCTATAAATGACATTTACATTCAACAAAAAGAAATTTTAGACTCTTTAGCTAAACTTCAAATTAATTTAGAGTTAGAGATTATTGATGATGGAGCCTATATAATACAAATTAACAACCAGGAGTATAATTTATTACTAGAGAAAGGTAAACAAAATCTATCATTAGACTATAAAATATTAAACCCTATTTTATGGTGGCCAAATGGGTACGGAGTTCAGCACTTATATAAGATAGAAGCTAAACTAATTCAGGGAAAAAATATTATCAGTAATAAAACAAAGAAAATTGGGGTAAGAAAAACTGAACTAATTACATCTAAAGACTCATTAGGAAGTAAATTCTATTTTAAGATAAATGATCAAGCTATATTTATGAAGGGAGCAAATTATATTCCTCAAGACAATCTTCAAAATAGAGTTTCAAAAGAAAAATACTTAACACTTTTAAATCAAGCAATAGAAGCTAATATGAATATGATAAGGGTTTGGGGAGGAGGTATCTATGAAAAAGAAATCTTCTATAACATCTGTGATTCGCTAGGAATTCTTGTTTGGCAAGATTTTATGTTTGCATGTGCAATGTACCCAAGTGATAGTTTATTTTTAGAGAATATTAAACAAGAAGCTATAGATAATGTTAAAAGGTTAAGAAATCATTCCTCAATTATTTTATGGTGTGGAAACAACGAAATTGCAGAAGCTTGGCAAAATTGGGGATGGCAAAATTCATTTAACAAAGATGAAAAAAGTACTATTGAGCAAGGCTATAAAGATATTTTTTCTAAAATCTTACCTGAAGTTGTAAATCAATATACAGATCTGCCTTATTGGGAAAGCTCTCCTAAATTAGGAAGAGGAAATAATCAACATTACCTTGAAGGAGATGTTCACTACTGGGGGGTATGGCATGACTCACAACCATTCTCAACATTTGAAAAAAACGTACCAAGATTTATGAGTGAATTTGGATTTCAATCATTTCCAGAACTCTCAACTATAAAGAAATTTAGTGTAGAAAAAGATTGGCAATTAAACTCAGATATTATGCTGTCTCATCAAAAACACCCAAGAGGAAACTCTTTAATTCAAGAATATATGAATAGAGAGTATAATCAACCTCTAGATTTTAAAAAATTTATCTATGCAAGTCAAATATTGCAAGCAGAAGGAATGAGGATTGGTTTAGAAGCACACAGAAGAAGTCAGCCTTATTGCATGGGAACATTATACTGGCAGCTTAATGACTGCTGGCCAGTAGCTTCGTGGTCTAGCATTGATTATTTTGGAAATTGGAAAGCATTACATTATGTAGCAAAAGATGTTTTCTCACAAATTGCTCTTTCAGTAACTAAAAATAAAGAAAGTAATTATAGTTTCTGGATTATGTCAGATCAAAAACAATCAATTACAGACACTTTAATTATAAACAGTTATAATATAGATGGAGAAAAAACTAGTAAGACAGCTAAACATAAAATAACTTTAAATAATTTTGGGAGTAAGCTAATAACAGATAGCTATATAAATACTAATAGTAATGAATTTATAATTGCTGAATTAAAAGATCTAAATATTAAATCAAAAACAATATTTACAACAAAGATTAAAAATATAGCCTTTAAGGATCCCGAATTTAATATACATTGGGAAAAAGATTTAGTAAAAATTAAAGCAAAAAAAGCAGCTTTTCAAGTATATCTTAAATTAGATGGTATAAAATTTGAGGCTAATTTCATAACAATACTTCCTAATCAGGAATACACTATAAAGTATAGCGGCAATGCAGCCAATAAAGAAAATTTATTAATTTGGTCTCTATATGATTTAAACAACTAAAATATGTCAAACAGAAGAAATTTTATTAAAAAAACATCTATTGGAGCTTTAGGCACCCTTTTAAGTCCAACTGCTTCATCTACTACTTTTAATCAACAAAATAAAAACTCAATGAGTAATCTACCTATTATAATTTCAACATGGAAACATGGATTTGATGCAAATGAAAAAGCTTATCAACTAATTAATACTGGCTCAAGTTCGATAGATGCAGTCGAAGCTGGGGTCATGATTACTGAAGCAGATCCTGAGTGTACAAGTGTGGGGTTTGGGGGGTGGCCAGATCGAGATGGAAATGTTACATTAGATGCGTGTATCATGGATCATACAGGAAATTGTGGCTCTGTAAGTTTCCTCCAAAATATAAAACATCCTATCTCAGTTGCAAGAAAAGTAATGGATAATACTCCTCATGTAATGTTATCTGGAGAGGGGGCCTTACAGTTTGCAATTAAAAATGGGTTTCATAAAGAAGACTTATTGACTGAAAAAGCTCGAATTAAATGGAAGGAATGGTTAAAAGACTCAAAATACAAACCAATTATAAATGTTGAAAACCATGATACAATAGGCTTGCTCGCTATCGACCAACAAGGAAATATCTCAGGAGCCTGTACAACATCTGGTCTTGCGTGGAAAATGCATGGGCGTGTAGGAGATTCTCCAATAATTGGAGCTGGTATGTTTGTTGATAATGAAATTGGTGGTTGTTGCGCAACAGGAGTTGGAGAAGCAGTAATGAAAACTCTTGGTTCTTTCTTAATTGTAGAGCTAATGAGGAATGGAGCTAGTCCTCAGGAAGCATGTGAGGAAGGTATATCGCGAATTATAAAAAATCAGAATTATAAAGATATGCAAATAGGTTATTTAGCAATCAACAAAAAAGGAGAACACGGTGCCTATGCAGTTCATCCAGGATTTGATTATGCTTTACATCAAAACGGAATCAACAAAATGGTTGACGCAGTATCTTTTGTTAAATGATAAAATATTTCTTAATACTATTTTTTTTTCTGTGTTCATGTAACCAAAACACACAACATATCAAGAAGACTACAATAATTCCAAAACCGCAAAAGACTTTAGTAAAAGATGGGTTTTTCAATCTTGGAGCTCATACTAATTTAAAATTTGACAGTTGTTTTTATAATGAAGCTGCTTTTTTAAAGAGCACCCTACCAATAAAGCTTAATGGGAAGAAGAATTCAATAATATTAAAATATAACAAACTTCTTCTTAAAGAAGAGTACCTATTAAATATTTCGGAAAAAGAAATTATTATTGAATCATCAACTGGAATAGGTCAAGTACATGCTATTCAAAGTTTAATGCAGCTAATACCAATTGACTATAAAAAAAACATATTAAACATCCATATTAAATGTATTGAAATTCATGACTACCCAAGATTTAAATGGAGGGGTATGCTTTTAGATTGTTGTAGACATTTTATGGATAAAGAATTTATAAAAAAATATATTGACCTACTATCATATCATAAAATGAATGTACTTCACTGGCATCTAACAGAAGATCAAGGCTGGAGAATAGCGATAGATAAATATCCGGAATTAACTAAAAATGGTGCTTGGAGAAAAGAAAAAGACGGTACAATGTATGGGGGCTTCTATTCAAAAAATGATATCAAAGAAATAGTAGAATACGCAAAGAATAGGCACATAGAAATCGTGCCAGAAATAGAACTTCCTGGCCATTGTGTTGCAGCAATTTCTTCATACCCGTATCTATCTTGTACAGGTGATTCTATAATGGTAGAAAATGATTGGGGTGTTTTCAAAGACATATATTGTGCTGGAAATGATAGTGTCTATACTTTTCTTGAAAATGTTTTGAGTGAAGTGATTGATCTTTTTCCATCTGAATATATACATATAGGTGGAGATGAAGCTCCTAAATATAGGTGGAAAGAATGTGTCAAGTGTCAAAATAAAATAAAGGAGGAAGGTCTTAAAGACGAGCATGAGTTACAATCTTATTTTATTAAAAGGATAGAGCAATTTCTAAATAGCAAGGGGAAAAAAATAATTGGATGGGATGAAATTATTGAAGGAGGAATAGCCCCATCCGCAACAATACAATCATGGAGAGGAACTAATGGGGCTATATTAGCTGCCAGAGACAAACATAATGCGATAATGTCTCCAACTTCTCACTGCTATTTTGATTATGATCTTGATGCGATCGATTTAGAAAAAGTTTACTCATTTGAGCCAATACCAAAAGAACTAAACAGTATTGAGAGTGAGTATATAATTGGTGGTGAATGTAATATGTGGACAGAGCGTGCGCCTCAAGAGAAAATTGACTCAAAAGTTTTTCCAAGAATACTAGCTATGAGCGAAGTTTTATGGAGTTCAAAAGAAAAAGATTATCCAAATTTTTATCAAAGAGTCCAAAACCACTATCCAAAATTAGATGCTCTAAATGTTAATTATGGTTATGAAAAAATTCCAATAAAGTATACTGTTAAACTTAAAAATAATGAGTTCATTGTAAATATTGATAAAGGTACAAGTGATATGGAGCTAGAATATAAAGTAAATAGCGATTTATGGATAAAATATAAACAGCCTTTTAAAATAAAAGAAAGCGCAATTATAAAAACACAAGAAACCAATACACATAGAAAAACTCCTGCATCAAAAGAGTTAGAACTTAATTATCATAAGGGTTTAGGTAAAAAAGTTAAGTACAAAACACAGTACAATGAAAATTATATAGGTACAGGTAAGAATACTTTAAGCAATGGAATAGTTGGAAGTGAAAATAACTTTCGAGATGGACAATGGCAAGGATTCTTTGGTAAGAATATAGATATTACTATTGATTTAGAAAATGTCGTAACTTTTTCTGAAATTCAAACTTCATTCTTTCAATATCACCTGTCATGGATAATTCTTCCTAAATCTATAGAATATTTAATATCCACTGATGGCGAAACATTCACCTCAATCTTTAAAAAAGAAAATCAAACTTCACCTATGCAAGAAGGTAAATTTAAAAAGAAATTCTTATGCAATAAAAAATGTTCAGCTAGATATGTAAGGCTTATAGCTGCCAACTATGGGGAACTACCAAAAAATCATCCAGCGGCAGGATCAAAAAGCTGGCTATTTATAGATGAATTTATAATAAAATGAAAAACCAATATATACTACTAATAGTATCTTTATTAATACTATCATGTAATAATAAAATGACTAAACCAATTGATTATGTAAATCCTTTCATTGGTACAGGTGGGCATGGACATACATATCCAGGAGTTTCCCTTCCTTTTGGTATGGTGCAACTAAGTCCTGACACAAGACTAGAAGGATGGGATGGGTGTGGAGGTTATCATTTCTCCGACTCAATAATTTATGGATTCTCACATACTCATCTAAGCGGAACAGGTATTCCAGATTATGGAGACATCCTTCTTATGCCAACAACTGGGAAGCTAAAATTAACAAATGGAGTCTTAAAATCAAAAGAGTCTAATAAGGCTATTAATGAAATGGGTTATGGATCAAGATTTTCTCACGAAAATGAAATAGCAAAGCCAGGATATTATCAAGTACTTTTAGATGATTACAATATTAATGTTGAATTAACTGCAAGTCTAAGAGCTGGTATTCACAAATATTCTTTTAACTCAGATGATAAGGCAAATGTTATTTTAGATCTACAACATAGAGATAAGTTATTAAAATATAATATCAAAATAAAAGACAGTTTAACAATTGAAGGATATAGATATTCAACAGAATGGGCTAGAGAACAAAGAATTCATTTTATCATCAAGTTTTCTCATCCGTTTAAAGATGCTCTTTTTAATAACGAAAGAACTATCGTAGGGTTTAAATTTGGTAATCTCATTACACCACTACTGACAAAAGTATCAATTTCAGCAGTTGATAATATAGGAGCAAAACAAAATATCAAAGAAATTCCTGAGTGGGATTTTAATAAAACAAAAAATAATGCTCAATATCAATGGAATAAAGAACTAAATAAAATCAAAGTTACAACTACATCAAAAGAAAAAAAAGAGATCTTTTATACTGCGCTATATCACTCATTTCTAAACCCTAATATTTATAATGATAATAATGGAAATTATAATGGCATGGATCTTCAAAAACATAATACTAGTGATAATCACTATACTGTTTTCTCACTATGGGATACATTTCGGGCAACTCATCCGTTATTTACAATTGTAAATATTAAAAAAACTAATGAGTTTATTAGAACATTATTAAGACAATATAAAGATGGGGGGAAACTTCCTATTTGGGAATTATCTGCTAATTATACAGACTGTATGATTGGATACCATGCAATTCCTGTTATTGTTGATGCTTATGTAAAAGGAATAAGAGAATGGGATGCGGAAATTGCACTAGAAGCTATGATAAAATCAGCTCAAAGCAATACTCATGGATTAAAATCCTATAAAAAAAATGGATTTATTAAATCTAGTGATGAACCTGAATCAGTCTCCAAAAGCCTAGAATACGCATATGATGATTGGTGTATTGCTATTATGGCAGATTCACTTGGAAAAGATAGCATAGCAAATATTTTCTACAAAAGAGCTCAGTACTATAAAAATTTATACGACCCAGGTTCGGGTTTTTTTAGAGGAAAAAATGCATATTCTTGGTTTGGTCCTTTTAAACCTGAAGAAGTTAATTTTAATTATACTGAAGCAAATGCTTGGCAATATTCACTTTTTGTGCCCCAAGATATTTCAGGACATATTAAATTAATGGGTGGTGATAAAAAATATGAGAATCATCTAGACAGTATGTTTGAATCTTCAAGTAAAACTTCAGGAAGACATCAACCTGATGTAACTGGCTTAATTGGACAATATGCGCATGGTAATGAGCCGAGTCATCATATGGCTTATTTATATAATTATATTGGCAGCCCAAGTAAAACACAAAAATATACTGCGAAAATTATGAAAGAACAGTATTCAAATTTACCTGATGGTCTATCTGGAAATGAAGATTGCGGTCAAATGTCATCATGGTATGTTTTAAGTAGTCTTGGGTTTTACCCTGTAACACCAGGATTGAATTATTACACTATTGGAAGTCCTATCTTTAAAGAAGCCAAAATAAATTTAGAGAACAACAAGACCTTTATTGTGAAAACAAATAACGTTTCTGATAAAAACATATATATTCAATCTGCTACTTTAAATGGTGAAATCTTTAATAAAAGTTATCTTGAACATAACACTATAATGAATGGTGGTGAGATTATTTTTAATATGGGCTCTAAGCCAAGTAGTTGGGGTGAGAAAGAAAAACCTATTTCACAAATAAATAAAAACCCAATTGTTCCTGTGCCATATTTTATAACCTCCAGCCAAACATTCTCAGATGAACTTAATATTAAATTAGCATCAGTAGACAGTTCAGTAATACTCTATGCTATTGAAGAAAATAACTTCAAAGAATATATTAATCCTCTCAAAATAAAAAAGAATACTGAAATTACTATATATGCTAAAAAAAATGGAAGAGAAAGTAAGAAAGTTAGTAGCGAATACTTTAAAACCGATAATAGTAGAAAAATTAAAATAAATAGTAAATATGCTAATCAATATGCGGCAGCTGGAGATAAAACACTAATTGATCAATTACGTGGAGGAAGTAATTACAGAACAGGAAACTGGCAAGGATATAGAGAAGATCTTAATGTAGTAGTAGACCTAAGTAAAGAAAAAGAAATTAAATCTATATCTTTGGGCTGTCATCAAGATATAAAATCTTGGATTTTCTATCCTAAATTTGTTGAATATTGGACCTCTATTGATGGAGTAAACTTTGAGTACCAGGGTAAGAAAAAGGCTAGTTTTCCAGATAACAAAGAAGGTAGCTTTCATAAAGATTATATCTTAAGCATCAAAAACATAAGAGCTAGATATATTAAAATAAAAGCAAAAAACTATGGCTTATGTCCAGATTGGCATTTAGGAGCTGGTGGTAAAACATGGATCTTTGTTGATGAAATAATAATAAATAAGAAAACATGAGTGAAAACAAAAATTTTAAACAAGCATTATTAACGCTAGTAACAGTATTCTTCTTTTGGGGATTTATTGCTGCAAGTAACGGAGTCTTTATTCCTTTTTGTAAAGAATATTTTGGGTTAGATCAATTTCAAAGCCAACTTATAGATTTTGCATTTTATGGTGCGTACTACATAGGGGCTCTATTTTTATTTATCTTTTCAAGTGTAAGAAATATAGATATCATGAATTCATGGGGCTTTAAGAGTAGTATCGTAAAAGGACTATTATTATCAGCATTAGGAGCCTGCGCAATGGTTGTTGCAGTAAATGGAGCTACTCCAGGAGATTCGTCTTCATTTACATATATTCTAGGTGCACTTTTTATTGTTGCTCTAGGGTTTTCACTTCAACAAACAGCAGCAAACCCTTTTGCAATATCATTAGGTGATCCAGATAAAGGTGCTCACCGATTAAATCTTGCTGGTGGTGTTAACTCATTTGGTACTGCCATTGGACCAATTGTAGTTTCATTAGCACTTTTTGGAACTGCAACTACTATTGATATAAAAGATGCAATTTCAGATGGAAGTATTACGCTTACTGTGGTACAGTATCTATATATAGCGGTTGGTATCTTATTTTTAGGTGCAGCAGGATTATTTTATTTTTCAAAAAAACTCCCTGACGGCAAACAAGATGCAAGTTTTTTAGGAGCTTCTAAGGCAATGACAGCTCTTATTTCAATTACTATACTATTAATTTTAATTTTTTATCAGGTTTTTAATCAATATGTTGGTTTAGAGGTGGGGGAAAAATTAAGTTCTAAATCTGAATTATTAATCCTTTATTTATCTTTAATTGGTTTAGTAGTTGTAGTTGGTGGTTTACTTATCTCCAACTTGTTAGCAAGAAAAAATTCTAAAGGTTGGGGGGCTATGCAATACCCGCAATTAGTTCTAGGAATGCTAGCAATATTTACTTACGTTGGAGTTGAAGTTACTATTCAATCAAATCTAGGAGAATTATTAAAATTTGTTGAAGAAACAGTAGATGGAATAAAATTAAATCCTCTTGGCATCAAAGCTATGACTGATGCAGAAATTGCACCATATATTTCAATGTACTGGGGAGGGCTAATGATTGGAAGATGGACTGGGGCTATTACAGTATTTAACCCATCTAATACACTAAAAAAATGGCTTTATATACTTGTTCCTTATTTAGCATTTGGAGTAGTATTATCGGTTAATGCAATATCCGGATTTGAAGTAAAACACTTATTTGCTTTTGCAATCTGTGTTGCAATTCAAATTGGAGGGTTTTTTATAGGAAAAGATAAGCCAGCATTAACCTTAAAGACATTTGGACTACTTGGAGTTCTAGCTATGTTATTAGGATTGTTTACTAGTGGAACAGTTGCGATATTTGCATTTTTAAGTGGTGGGTTATTTTGCTCAATAATGTGGCCATCAATTTTTGCTCTTAGTATAAAAGGATTAGGTAAATTCACCTCTCAAGGATCAGCATTTTTAGTTATGATGATTCTTGGTGGAGCTATTATACCACCAATACAAGGAAAATTAGCAGATATAATTGGCATACATGAATCTTACGTAGTGACGGTATTTTGTTTTCTATATTTAATATACTTTGCTAATAAAGTTGAAAAAATCTTTAAGACTACCTAGAGATTATTGAACAATTAATTTCTTAATAGCATTTCCTGAAGAAGTAAATATTTTAATAAAATACATAGAATTACTAGGTAAATAGAACTTTCTGTCTTTTGATGTTTTAATTAATTTACCATCTTGTTGATAAATATTAACTTTAGTAAAGTCTAATTCTGTTTCAATATTTACTACACCTAATGATGGATTTGGATAAATTGAAACATTAATATCAATAAGATTATTTAACACTGATGTAGAGCTTAACTCATCAAATCTCTTTGTAAACTCTTGAAGATAAATATTAGCAGTAGTATGATCATGAATTATTAAAGTATTTTCATCAGAATTATTTTCAGCATTATTACTCCAATTATGAGAGCCTGTTAGTAAAATTGGATCAGAAGCTAATACATCAGCATCTGCAATTGCATATTTATGATGCATTGTATTTGGTATACCAGTATGAGATTTAATATTAACTCCTGCACTACTAAGGTTTGGGAATTCACTTCCAGTCGTATTCTCAGACTCAACAATCCCTCTAACATTAGTTCCAAAATTATTATGTATATCAATAATAGCATCCCCTAGATCATCCCTAGTAAAATCTAATAATGCAAATTCTAATGAATAAGCAACAGAATTAATCACCTCTAAAATATGACTTGTAGTTTGATCAGATGGAGAAAAATAAAGTTCAATATGTTTGCCATTTACATTAAAATCATGAGGTGTATTGTCTTGTTTATTAGAACCAAAAATACCAGACCACATCTCTTCAAACTCCATTGTATATGCAAGAGCAAGAGCTTGGTCCTGAATAAAAATTAGATTATTATAATCATTAAAAAGATTACTTGGATTTGTCCAGTTTGTTGAACCACCCATTATCCAAGAATTGGTTACAGAATTTGCATCAACTACTAAAAACTTATTATGCATAATTCCTGCTACTGGAATTGGCGTCCTATATACAATTGGAATATTTGGATCTAAATTATTTAGCATTGAATTTACTACATCATCATCAGCGATATATCTAACTTGCACTCCACGATTATAAGCGTCATTAATTGCTGTTCCAATAGTAGCATCAGAAGCATTATACACGCAAATATCTAAAGTGCTATCTGCTCTATCAATATAAGCTTTGATTGTATCATTGAAATAAGTGGTGATATTTTGAGCATTTACTCCAGTAGAAACAGAATTATCTACACTATGATTAAAATATGGTCTAATCTCACCTGTAGAATTTGATGCAGTGGAATAGATTCCAATATTTGAAAAAGCTGTATCTGCACCTCTTACAGAGAAACACTGCGCGTAATAGAATGTTGCAGGCTGTAAACCATTTAAACTAATTGTATGATTCATGAGGTTTCCTGGATTATTTACCATGGTTCCTAATGCAGGGGTTAATCCATAATGACATTCTGTAGTAGAAGAATCTGAGGTGCTCCAGCTTAAATCAAAACTATTATTAGTAATATTTGTTTGTGTTATACCAGAAGTTAAAATAATATTCCCAGATTGTATAATATCTGCGGAGTCTCTTGGCAGAATTTGGTAACCATCAACAGCTGGAATAAAAAAGGTATATTGAGAAGAAATACCTATTAAAGTTACAGGACCAGATGGAATTAAAGCATTCTGTAGAGGATGACCTGTTCTAATATAAATTATTCCAGATTGTGTATTGGAGGTAAAATCATGAGTTCCAACTGTAAACAATGATCCACCAGAATTGAAAACAACATTGTCAATTTGTATTAATTCAGACTCAGTAGCTTCCCCAACTTGATTTGGAGTAATATTCTGAGGTGTTGGTAATAAATTTCCAGAAGAATGAATAAAAGCCGCTGCAGTTGGGTTGAGTTCTAATAAACCATTATAATCTACTAATGTTCCTGAAACCGTAATACTATCTCCTCTTAAAGAACTACTAATATAATTATTAGTTGTCATGTCATACAAAGCTAGTCCAGCGGAACTATCCTCAATATATCTAATTGGCCCCAGCTCATCACCACTAGTTATAATTCCAGAAATTGTTACATTAGCCCCTACCCCTTGGGATCTTGCTGTAAATATATCTTGCGCGTAATTTGTGTTAAAAAAAAGGATACATAATAATAGTATTTTAATTTTTTTCATTTTATTTTTTATTAAAAGTTTATAGTTGCAGATAAATTAAATCTTCTTCCTAATCCAAAAAACACTCCTGCTGATTTTGCATCAAAATCCTGAAAACTCGCATTATATGGATCATTATTTTGAGCGTCAGATATATAGGTTTCATCTAAAAGGTTTAAAACACTTAATCTTAAACTCAATCTGTTTTTTGGTGATAATTTAATCTTGTATCCACAATGTAAATCAAATATAGTATATGATGGTATTTTCCATGATTCTAATTGCGCATTGTCTCCATTCAAAGATAAAGGATCAAAGTCTGAATAGTAGTCATCAAAGTAAGTCGCCCTAACTTTAATATATGAATGAAATGTTGGCTCATACCTTAGGCTTAATCCAAATTGTGTTTGAGCGGCATCTCCAACATGAACACCTTTAGCATCAAATGAAGCTATTATCTCATTATTAAAATCATCAACAATAGGATTATTATTATCATCAAGAAAACGGACAGTATCTGCTGAGTTCCATCTCCAATCTCCAAGAGAAACTAAACCCTCAAGGTTTAAATTATGCTGTATCTTATATATAAAATCAAATTCAAACCCTTTATGCAAAGCGTCCATACCGTTAATATTCGCTTTATATAATACATCATCAATCATTACGCTGACCCCTCCATTAGAAGGTTTATTTTTCCATGATGTATAGTACGTATTAATATTAACTGAAAAAAGTGAAGATCTGTAGGAATAGCCTGCTTCAGCAGCTACTACGTTCTCATTTTTTATATCTCTAAAAAGTTGATTACTATAATCATAAACATTATTAAATCTTGGAGATTTTGCTATATAACCAAGATTAAAAAATACATTATTGAAATCATCAATATTGAAATTCATACCAGATTTTATAGTAAAACCAGGAATCCATTTCCATGATGTCTCTGCAAGCCTAGCTTCTTTAGAGTTCATAGTGTAATAATTACCATTATGAAAAACAGTATCTTCGATCATAGATTTTTCGGCTCCAATAAGATTACCATTCTCATCGAATTGATATGTTGTATTAACGGAGGTCCCTAAAGCCTCAACATAAGTTGTATCTTCTAAAACTAAATCTTTTTTTCTAAAATAATCGATTCTTTTATATGCTGAATTTGCGGCAGATAAATTAATAAATGCACTTATAATGCCATCACTATATTCCATTTGAGAAAAACCACCAATCCATTTCACTAATCCATCATTGTGATAACCAACAATATCTCCATTTGTTTTAATCTGAGAAGTTTGTATTCCATTTGCCTCATCAATGGCGTAATCACCTCCAAGTAAATCATATACTTCTCTATAATGCTCTCCTTTATAGTATCTTAAATCAAGACCTCCAGAAAGAGATATTTTATCTGATTTTTTAAAGTTTAAGGTTGACAACAAGCCATACCAAAAGTGATTATTTATTGAGCTTCTTAAATAAGTTGTAGATTTATTTTCATTAGAGTAAACTTGATCTATATTATTTATATTAACATTATATGCATCTTGTAAATTATATTGTCCAGAAGCATCATAATTGTCTGTGTTACCACTTATTCCTGTCCCACCACCATTTCCAATTGACAAATAAGCAATATTTGAAATATAAAACTTATCGTTTACAGTCCAAAAATCTCTTATCGAAAATTGAGGTTTATGATAATAATTTTGTTTTGTATTTAAAGTTTCATTAGAATGAAGAGTATCGCCGCTAGAGCTTAAAGTCCACCTATCTAAATATCCCCAGTGTTTATTATAGTTAATGCCTTTATTTACAATCCTATTACTAAAGTCTGATGTGTCTCCAAGTGATCGGGCATATGAAGTGTCATATGTAGCAATATCACTTTTATAAGATCTTTGACCATGCTTTTGTGGGGCTCCCATAGCTGATAAACTTAAGATATGGTCACCTAGCTCTTTTTGTATTTTTGCATAATAAAAGCACCCTTGGCTAGATGTTTCATCAACAAAACCATTGCCCTTCTTAAAAGAAGCTGCTAAAGTATATCCCCAACCACTTTTTAATCTTCCAGAATTATACCCCAATGAAGTTCTTATTCTTCCAAAAGAGCCAACCTCTTGCTTCAAACTTCCTCCAGCTTTACTACCTGTTCCTTTTGTAAGAATATTCATAGTGCCTCCAACTGATGGAATTGCAATTTTTGAGGCTCCTAAACCTCTTTGAATTTGAATATTAGAAGTTACCGCATCAAGACCAAACCAATTACTCCAGTACACCCAACCATTTTCCATGTCATTAACAGGTATTCCGTCAATCATGACAGCTACATTTCTTTGATTAAAACCCCTAATGGTAATTCGAGCATCCCCATCTCCACCTCCAGATTGTGTTGCATATACACCAGGAGTTGAATTTAAAATCATAGGAATATCTTGTGAGGCTAACTCTTCAGCTATCTTCTTAATTGGTATACTAGAAAAAGCAACTGGCGTCTCTCTTTCCATTGCTAAATCTGCAGATACCTGTACCTCATTTAATAGTACTGTTTCTAATTTAAAATTATGTATCTGTGTATTCTGAGTAATAATAATTTTCTTAGTAATCTTTTTATAACCTACATAAGATACGGTTAAGCTTCTTTCCCCCTCATGAATTTCAAATGAATAGTTACCATCTAAATCGGTTGCTGTACCCATACCCTTACCATAAATAATCGTAGCTCCTATAAGGGGTTCTCCTGAAACAGCATCACTTACTAAGCCTCTAATAATGCTTTGAGAATAACTAACTTGTTGACTAAAAATCAAACAAAGAGCAACTAAAGTAATTTTCCTAATCAAGATAAAAATGATTTTGTTATACAGAAATTATAAATTATTTTATAATAATTTTATGTTCGACAAAAGATCCTTTTTCTAGCTCTATTTGAATTAAATAGCTACCAATACTAAAATTACTACTGTTAATTATAGCTTTAAAATCACTTGAATGTACAATCACACTTGATCTTCCTAGCAAATCAGAAATATAAACTTGTTTTATCTTATCATAAGTATTAATTATAATATTATCTCCTATATTAGCTGGATTAGGATAAACTACAAAACTCGTATTTTCCGTATTTGACAAACTAGTTGATGGAAAACAATCACAATTATGAGAACCTAAACCAGAATATGAACCATCAGGAAGAGAATCCCACTCTGTAGTAGGATTAAAAACAATAGGATTCATAGTGACACCCTTTTTTACTGATGGTTTTCTAACTAAAGTCTGTCTCTTAGTCCACCAAGTACCACCGTTAGCATCTGTAAATCCTGCACTAGCATCATCTGTCCAAGCAAGACCTGGATCTTCACCTACCTTACCAATAATATCAATTATACCACCATCCTTTTCTAATGTTAGAGCATCATCGCCATTAAAATAAAATGGCGTAGGATAAATCCCACTACAATGCAGATCACATGCGTTATAAAAAACAGGGTCTACTGGAACTGACCAATATGAAGTTACCCACACTGAATCTAGCTGACCATTTCCTATAGTAACTGTATGCCCGGGAGCTAATGAGCCAGAAAGCGGCCATGTTTCGGAAAGAGCACCCTGATTTGAACCTGAGTACCTATTAACAGAATAGGCGCTTAAATCAAAATTATTAGTTGAAGGATTATAAATTTCAACACCATTATTATTAGCAGGGCCCTCAACATACTCAGAGAAAAATAAATCTGAACAATCTTGTGCTGATAAAGAAGAAATAACAATAATAGTGAAAAGGAGGGATAAATATTTTTTCATAAAATAGTTTTTAATTTTATGCTAATTTACAAAAAGATTAAGAGCTATAAAGAACTATCTAATTAGTATAAATATTTTAAAGATAATTGTTAATAAATAATGTTACTATATTTGAAGAAACAAATCTAAAATGAGAATAAAATCAATAGAAGAATATAATATTGAAAAATCAAATTTCGATAATAACCCTGAAAGATTCTGGGAGGAAAAGGCGGAAAGCTTTGTATGGAAAAAGAAATGGGAAAAGGTGTTAAATTGGGATTTTCATTCTGCAAAAATTAACTGGTTTAATGGTGGAAAACTTAATATAACAGAGAACTGTCTTGATAGACATCTTAAAAAAAGAGCAAATCAAGTTGCTATAAAATGGATTGCAAATGACCCAAATGAAAAAAGTATTAGCTTAACATATAAAGAACTACACACAGAAGTTTGTAAATTCTCCAATGTTTTAAAAAAACATGGCATCAAAAAAGGAGATAGAGTTTGCTTATACATGCCAATGGTTCTAGAGCTATCTATTGCTGTATTAGCATGTGCTAGAATAGGAGCTATTCACTCTGTAGTATTTGCTGGTTTTTCTGCAAAATCTTTATCTGATAGAATAAATGACGCTGAATGTCAAGCGCTGATAACCGCAGATGGAGGATTCAGAGGAGATAAAATCACTCCTCTTAAAGCTATCTCAGATGAAGCAATGCAAACTACACCCTCTATAAGAATATGTATTGTTTTAGAAAGAACAAAATCTAAAATTGAAATGAAGAATCAACGAGACTATTGGTGGCATAATGAAATGGCAAGTGTAGATAACAACTTTCCTGCAGAATTTATGGATTCAGAAGATGAACTTTTTATTTTATATACATCAGGATCAACTGGAAAACCAAAAGGAATTGTACACACAACCGCCGGATATATGATTTACAGTCAATATTCTTTTCAAAATGTTTTCCAATATAATGAAGGAGATATATACTGGTGTACTGCTGATATTGGATGGATTACTGGTCATTCTTATATTATATATGGGCCATTACTTTCAGGAGCTACTACAATTATGTTTGAAGGCGTACCTACCTTTCCAGATGCTGGTAGATTCTGGAGAATTGTAGAGGAAAATAAGATTAATATCTTTTACACAGCTCCTACTGCAATTAGAGCATTAGAGGCAAAGGGTTTGGATTTTGTTAAAAAATATAACCTTACATCATTAAGGGTTTTAGGTACTGTTGGAGAGCCTATAAACGAAGATGCTTGGAATTGGTATTTCAAAGAAATTGGTGGTGGATCATGTCCAATTGTAGATACATGGTGGCAAACAGAAACAGGAGGAATTATGATATCAAACCTTGCAGGTATAACTAAGGAAAAACCCACTTTTGCAACACTTCCACTTCCAGGAATACAAGCATGTATTGTTGATGATTCTGGTGCTGAATTGAAAAAAAATAATGTTGAGGGAAAGCTATGTATCAAGTATCCATGGCCTTCAATGGCAAGAACAATCTATGGAGACCATAAAAGATTTATCGACACTTACTTTTCAACGTTTCCTGGATACTATTTTAGTGGAGATGGTTGCTATAAAAATGAAAATGGACTATTCAGAATAACTGGAAGAGTTGATGATGTACTTATTATCTCTGGTCACAATTTAGGAACTGCAGAAATAGAAAGTGCTATTGATGAACATGAAAATGTATGTGAAAGCGCTATAGTCGGATACCCTCATTCTATAAAAGGAAATGGAATCTATGCTTTTATAATCTGTCACAAACAACCGCTTGATACTAAGAAATCTAATACTGAAATTAATAAACTAATAGTAAAACATGTTGGCCCAATCGCTAAGGTAGATAAAATTCAATATGTTCATGGACTGCCTAAAACCAGATCAGGTAAAATTATGAGAAGAATTCTTAGAAAAATTGCTAGTGGAGAAATAACAAATCTTGGAGACACAAGTACTTTGCTGGATCCAACTATTGTAGAAAGTATAATTAGAGGATCAATAAATAGTAATTAAGTTTAATTAACTTTGTAAAATATAAAACATTATGTCAAAGAATCTAGTTATTATACCAACATATAATGAGAAAGAGAATATTAAAAAAATAATTCTCAAAGTTTTCTCACTAGAAAAAAGATTTGACATACTCATTGTAGATGATGGCTCTCCTGATGGAACTGCAAATATTGTAAAGAAAATGCAAAAAGAATTTCCAACTAATTTACATATTGAAGAAAGAACTGGAAAATTAGGTTTAGGAACTGCATATATACATGGATTTAAATGGGCCCTTAAGAATAGTTATGAATATATTTTTGAAATGGATGCTGACTTTTCTCATAATCCAGAAGATCTAATACGATTGTATAATGCGTGTGATATAGATAATGGAGATGTTTCCATTGGGTCAAGATATATTAATGGGGTAAATATTGTAAACTGGCCTATGAGCAGGTTGTTAATGTCATTTTTTGCCTCTAAATATGTAAAGACTATTACTGGCATGCCAATACATGATTCTACTGCAGGGTTTAAATGTTATAAAAGAAAAGTGCTGCAAAAAATAAATCTAGATAAAATTCAGTTTATTGGATACGCATTCCAAATTGAAATGAAATTCACTGCATGGAAATATGGGTTTAATGTTATAGAGGTTCCTGTAATATTTACAGATAGGCAAGAGGGTGATTCTAAAATGAGTGGTGGAATATTTTTTGAAGCATTTTTTGGTGTAATTCAAATGAAAGTTAAAAGCTATTTTAAAAACTGGAAATAAATAAGTGAGATTAATTATAAAAAATGCCACTATTGTTAATGAAGGGAAATCATTTAAATCAGAGGTCTTAATAGAAGGAAAATTTATTAAAAAAATAGCCTCAAAAATAGAAGCTAAAGCAGAAAAAATAATTAATGCAAATGGACTTCATCTTATTCCTGGAATTATAGATGATCAAGTGCATTTTAGAGAGCCTGGCTTAACTCATAAAGCAGATATATATACAGAAAGCAAAGCTGCAGTTGCAGGTGGAATTACTTCTTTTATGGAAATGCCAAATACCAAACCACAAACACTCACACAAAAACTTCTTGAAGAAAAATTTAAAATTGGGGACCAAAATTCTCTTGCAAACTTCACATTCTTTATGGGAGCTTCAAATAAAAATTTAAACGAAGTCCTTAGCACAGATCCAAAAAATGTTGGTGCAATAAAAATCTTTATGGGCTCATCAACAGGTGACATGCTTGTTGATGACAGAAGTGTTCTAGAAGAAATATTTAAAAAATCAAAATGCCTAATTGCTGTACACTGTGAGGATGAAAAAATTATACAAGAAAATACAAAGAAAGCTAAAGAGCAATATGGTGATAAAATTCCAATTAGATTACATCCAGAAATAAGAAATGAACAGGCTTGTTATAACTCATCTTCTCTAGCGGTGTCTTTAGCAAAACAACACAATACCCGACTTCATGTTTTTCATTTATCTACAGAAAAAGAAATACACCTATTTAGCAATAAGATACCATTAAATAAAAAAAGAATCACCTCTGAAGTCTGTATTCATCATTTATTTTTCAATTCAACTGACTATGAAAAGAAAGGAACCCTAATAAAGTGGAATCCTGCTATTAAAGAAAAATCTGATCAAGAAGCACTTTTAAAGGCGCTAATTGAAAATAAAATTGATGTTATAGCAACAGATCATGCCCCACATACAATACAAGAAAAAAATAATACATACCTAAATGCGCCTTCTGGAGGGCCACTTGTCCAGCACGCTTTAGGAGTAATGTTAAAATTTGTAAAAAACAAAAAAATATCTATAGAGCAAGTTGTAGAAAAAATGTGTCATAATCCAGCAATTTGTTTTAAAATACATCAAAGAGGTTTTATCAGAGAAAACTATTATGCAGACTTAGTATTAGTGGATCTTCAAAAGGAGTACAAGGTTACTAAAGAAAGCATACTTTCAAAATGCAAATGGTCTCCATTTGAAGGAGAGACATTAAATGGCAAGATAACTCACACCATTATTAATGGTCATATTGCATGTCAAAATGGTAATTTTGACGAGAGTAAAAAAGGGATGAGACTTGTATTTGATAGATAAAAAATCAAAGAAGTGGTGTTTTTTTGACAATATCAAATAGAATAATTCTGAAATTTAAATATTTACTGTATCTCCTTTAAGCTCTTCACTGACTATGCAGCACGAATGATCAGGCAGACATGCTCCCCCATCTTTACAGCCTAAATCAGAAGCCTCAAGCTGACTTTTATTAGATTGAATTCTGTCTTTTTGATTACCACAAGAAATCAAGACTAGAAACATCCATATTAAAAACAAATTTTTCATTATTATTTTATTTAAATTAAAAAAGGCATCTATTAGAAGTAGATGCCTTTTTTTATAATTAGTTAATTACTAGTGTGAATGGCCGTCGTGTGAATGGCCATCATGAGACTCTTCTGTTTCTTCAGTTACAGCCTCTTCATTAGTAATTTCTTGTGCTGCAGCTGCAGCTGCAGGCACAGCCTCTTCAGTGGCTGCTTCTTCAGTAGCTGCTTCTTCAGTAGCTGCTTCTTCAGTAGTTGCACCCCCACTACAAGCGCTAAAAATAAAAAGAAATCCTGCTACTATTAAATACATTAATTTTTTCATCAATTTTTATTGTTAAATTTATTGTTCAAAGATAACTATTTAAGGGTATTAAAATATAATTAACCAAAATTTAAAAATAAGTTATTAATAACAATTTGTGTATTACCTTGCTTTAGATTAATTTTGTAAAATGACATATAAGACTCTATTATTATCATTACTGATTACATCCTGTTTACCTGAAAAAAAAGAAATACACAATATAATTTCTACTCAAGAATTTACAAGCTTAATAAAAAATATCCATCTAATAGAAGCTAAATATGAGTCAACTAAATTTAAAGGTGAATCAGAAGCGATGACTATTTTACAAAATGATTATGACTCCACTTTTGAATCTTTTGGTATAAAATATGAAGATTTTAAAAAATCACTTAAATACTATTCTATTAATAATGATCAACTTGAGTTAATATATAGTAATGCTTTGGAAGAACTTAAAAAAGAAAATTTAAAATTAGAGTAAGTCCTGCTTAAAAAAATTACAGTATTTCTTTATAGATTCTTCAAATGGTATAAAATCATAGTTAAAAACTCTTTTAATCTTAGCTGTTGAATATTGGATATTTCTCATTGAACTTTCGGCAGTTTCTTTTGTTAATAATGGAGGCTTATTTGTAAAAAAAGATCTAAGCTTTTCAAATCTCCAAGCAAATTCTTTGATTAAAGGAGTCACCTTTATGGTTGCCAAAGTAACTCCAAACTCATCAGCTATTAAATTAAATGCTTTTCTGTATTTAAGATTAGTTCCGTTTAAAATAAATCTTTGATTTTTGATATTGTGATTTAAAAAGAGTAAAACAATATTTGCAATATCAATGACATCAACATACCCGGAGCTACCATTAGTATAAAATTTCAAGCCATTGTAAATTTTTTGAAAAATCTTAGAACTTCCTTTATCCCAATTTCCAGGACCTAAAATAATTGATGGATTTAGTATAATTACATCTAGCCCTTCATTACTAGCCCTCCACACTTCTTGCTCGGCAAAGTATTTACTAATTGCATAATTACTCTCCTTATTAGCCATCTTAAAGATACAATCTTCATCTACTTCTTTAAGTGCTGAATCCCTTCCTAATGTTGCAACTGAACTTATATATATACATTTTTTAATATTGAAATCAAGAGCAACATTCATAATATTTGCAGTTCCTTCAATGTTGATTTTCTTTAAATTATGAATATCACGCTGATAAAAAGAAACTAATGCGGCGGCATGAATAACAACATCACATGAGGCCATGTTTAATTCTAAAGAAGGAACATCATTTATATCGCCGTCACACCACTCAATCTTATTAAATAAGTGATTAGCATTGTAATAATTAAAAACTTTCTTAGAAATATCTAAAGTACTTGTGTTTCTTTTAAGAGCTCGGACCGCTATATTTTCTCTACATAAAATTAACAATATATGAGAGCCTACTAATCCAGTTCCACCAGTTAAAAAAATCATAATAACAAAAATACACATAAGACCTGAATGTATTAATTATAATTATATATATATATTAGTTATTTTTGAAAAAAAAGAACAGATGAATTTTGTGCAAGAATTAAAATGGAGAGGTATGATACACGATATTATGCCTGGTACAGAAAAGCAATTTGAAAAAGAATTAACATCAGCGTATATAGGATTTGACCCTACTGCAGATTCCTTACATATTGGCAGTCTAGTTCAAATAATGATACTTGTTCACCTTCAAAAATCTGGCCATAAACCATTTGCTTTAGTAGGAGGGGCTACCGGAATGGTTGGGGATCCTTCTGGGAAGTCAAAAGAAAGAAATCTACTAGATAAAGAAACGCTAAATCACAATCTAGGCTGTGTAAAAAAACAATTAGAAAAATTTCTTGACTTTAACTGTGGTGATAACTCAGCTGTTGTTATAAATAATTACGAATGGTTTGAAAATCTTTTGTTTCTAGATTTCATTCGTGATATTGGAAAACATATTTCAATTAATTATATGATTGCCAAAGATTCTGTTAAGTCAAGACTTGACACTGGTATGAGTTTTACAGAATTTACATACCAATTAGTTCAGGGATATGATTTCTACTGGCTATGGAAAAATAAAAATTGTAAGGTACAGCTTGGAGGATCCGATCAATGGGGTAATATTGTAACGGGAACAGAATTAATACGAAGAAAAGAAGGCGGAGAATCGTTTGCCATTACTACTCCATTAATTAAAAAGGCTGATGGTGGTAAATTTGGAAAAACTGAAGATGGTAATGTGTGGCTAGACAAGAAAAAAACTTCAACTTATAAATTTTATCAATTTTGGCTTAATACTTCTGATGAGGATGCTAAAAACTATATTAAAATATTTACGCTTAAAACTGAGGATGAGGTAAATAAGATAATTGATGAACATAATCAAGCTGCAAATCTAAGAATACTACAAAAAAAATTAGCTGAGGACATCACAGCTAGAGTTCATAGTGAGTTAGAATTGGATATGGCTATTAAGGCTTCTTCTATTTTATTTGGCAAGTCTACATCAGAGGACCTTAAAAGTTTAGATGAAGACACTCTCTTATCTGTATTTGAAGGAGTGCCTCAGTTTAATATTAATAAAAATGATTTAAGTATAGGTATTCTGAATTTACTAGCTGAAAAAACATCAATTTTTCAAAGCAAAGGAGAGGCAAGAAGAATGATAAATTCTAATGCTGTAAGTGTTAATAAAGAAAAAATCACAGGAGATTTAAAATTATCAGAAACTAATTTGATAAACAAAAAATATATTTTAATACAAAAAGGTAAAAAGAATTACTACTTAATTATTGTTTCATGATTTGCTCTAATACTAATGCTAATTCATTGCTTTTTTTACTTCCAAAAAGTATGTTTTTTCCATTTTTTAAATAGATTTTAACTCCTTTATTCCCGCTAACATTATATGCTTTTCCTTTAAACCCATAACGAATCCCCCAACCTCCATAATCTTTTATTGGAGAATATGTTAATTCCTCAAAACTTGTAATTTCATCTAATTTAATTGTATATGATTTCAAATGAAAAGGAAAGAATTGATATTGTAATCCTTTATTAGACAGCATGACTCTTAATTCTATAAAATAGAACAGAATCATAGGTGATAAACTCATTAAAATAATTAAATAACTCAATTTCGGGTCAGAAGATAAATCGATAGGTGATATTGTAATAAGTAATGGTAAGATTATAAGTATTAACCACAGCCATTTCTGGGTAAATTTTTGTTTCTCTTTAAAAATTAATTCTTTCATTTAAGTAATTTCTGAGCCTTAAGAATATCTGTTGTAGGGAGTTGACATACTTTGTTTTGACAAACATAAATTATTGTCTCTCCAGCTATAAATTTATTTTCTAAAAGACTTAATGAACTTTCTTTAAAACTACCTAATAATATTTTATTGGGACAATACTTTTTATTAAACTCTAAAGCTTTTTCATGTGCATTATCTCCAACAACTGCAACCTCAAAATAAGGGTTTGTAATCTTAAGCATTAAGTTAGCATAATTTGCATAGCCTGAGCCATAAGAACTCATATTTGGCTTTACATTATTAAGTATTATTCTAGCCATCTTTTGATAAACCTCATTGTCTAAGATAATGCCTAAATCAAAAAGTGAATTTGCAATTACAGAATTAGATGCTGGAATAACATTATCATTTATTTCCATTTTTCTAGTTACTAACTTAGCATCTAAATCAGATGTGAAAAAAAACATAGATGACTTATTATCATAAAAATGAGTGATGGCGTACTGCATCATTTTTTCAGATATTTGTAGCCACTTTTCATCAAAAGTTGCCTCATACAATCTAATAAATGCTGAAATTGTAAGTGAATAATCTTCTAAATAACCATTAATAGTAGATTTTCCATTCTTATACGAATGCCATAATTTCCCGTCTTTATGTAGTTGAATATCTGAAATAAAATTAGCATTTTTTAATGCAATATCTAAATGTTTCTTATCTCCAAACGCCATATATGCATCTATATAGCCCTTTAACATTAGTGCATTCCAAGATGTTAATGACTTATCATCTAAGCCTGGTCTTATTCTTTTATCTCTTGCAGACATAAGTGTTTTTTTCCAATCAGAAATTTGACCTTCTAAATCATCTAATGAAATATTATGCTTCTTAGCTATATCTATTTTAGATTTCTTTCTAAGTAAAATATAATTTCCATGCTCCCAAAGTCCCTTATTATTTACATTAAAATAATCTTTAAAGATGTTATAGTTGTCTTTTATTAATAATTCTAATTCATCTTCATTCCATATATAGAACTTTCCTTCTTCACCTTCACTATCAGCATCTAAAGCTGAGTAAAAAGCCCCGGTTTCATCAAATAATTCTCTTTCTACAAATTCTAAACTCTCAAAAACAATTTCTTTGTAAATAGGGTTTTTAAATTTTAAATATCCTTCAGAATATAAACTAACTAACTGACCATTATCATAAAGCATCTTTTCAAAATGAGGGGCTTTCCATAACCTATCTACAGAATATCTTGAAAACCCTCCTCCAATCTGGTCGTAAATTCCACCAAAAGCCATCTTATCCAGAGTAAGTTCAATATGGTCTAAGACTGCTTTATTATTAGAAAGATGAGCGTAATGCAGTAAAAAACTATAAGCATTTGGCATAGGAAACTTTGGAGCCTTATTACTTCCACCATCTAGATTATCAAATTCTTCAATCCAAGGATTAACAATCTTATCTAGATCACTGAATAAGAAAACTTCTTCTTTAGGGTTTTTTATAATTGTTTCTGCTTGTTGAATCCCTTGTAAGAGTTTTTCTGCAAATTCTATAACATTTTCTCTTTCATTTTGATAAACATTTACAAGTCCCAAAATTTGTTTTTTCCAATCATTCTTTCTAAAATATGTTCCTCCCCAAAAAGGCCTGCCATCTGGAAGAGCTATACAATTAAGAGGCCAACCTCCTCTTTGTTTCATAAGCTGAACAGCTGTCATATATATTTGATCTATATCTGGACGTTCTTCTCTATCAACCTTTATACATATGAAATTATCATTCATGATTTTAGCGACTTCCTCATCTTCAAAACTTTCATGTTCCATCACATGACACCAATGGCAAGCGGAATAACCAATACTTATAAGTAATAATTTATCTTCCTCTTTAGCTTTAGCTAATGTCACATCATTCCATGGATGCCAATCAACAGGATTGTGAGCGTGTTGTAAAAGATATGGACTGGTTTCATGAACTAATGAATTAGTGTATTTATGCTGTGAATTCATATTTGATATTTGAGTGTGTTGACTATTACAACTTAACGAACTTATTATTATTATTAAATTAATTAATCTCACATCAAAATTATAAATCAATTAGACTTAAACATCTTAGTGAAATTTAAAAAAAAATGAGGAATTGTTTCAATACCTTTTAAATAGTTAAAAAGACCGTAATGTTCATTTGGAGAGTGAATTGCATCACTATCCAGTCCAAATCCTAATAGAATAGACTTTACATCTAATTCTTTTTCAAAAAGAGCAACGATAGGAATGCTTCCTCCTGCTTTTACAGGAACAGGTTCTTTTCCAAAAGTTGTTTTCATAGCGTGACTAGCTGCTTTATAAGCAATTATATCTGTAGGAGAAACATATGGTTCTCCACCATGATGAGGGGTAACTTTAACACTTACACTTTTTGGAGCAATACTTTTAAAATAATCAGTGAATAATTTTGTTATTTCTTTATCTGACTGATTTGGAACTAATCTCATAGATATCTTAGCAAATGCCTTAGAAGGAATTACTGTTTTAGCCCCCTCACCTATATACCCACCCCAAATACCATTAACATCTAAGGTTGGTCTAATTCCTGTTCTTTCCATTGTTGTATAACCCTCTTCACCGTGAATATCAGATAATTCTAAAGCATCCTTATAATCTTTTAAAGAAAATGGAGCACGCGCAATTTCTTCACGCTCTTCTTTTGTAAGTTCAATAACATTTTTATAAAATCCTGGTATAGTAATATGGTTCTTTTCATCTTTCATAGATGAAATCATTTCACATAATATATTTATTGGATTAGCAACTGCACCACCATACAGGCCAGAATGTAAATCTCTATTAGGGCCAGTGACCTCAACTTCAAGATAGCTTAGTCCTTTCAATCCAGTTGTTATTGAAGGGGTCTCATTAGAAATTATTCCAGTATCTGAAATTAAAATAGCATCACAACTCAGCTTCTTTTTATTACTCTTAACAAAAGGTGCTAAATTTTGAGAACCGACTTCTTCTTCTCCCTCAATCATAAATTTAATATTACATACTAAAGAATCTGTTTTCATCATTAACTCAAAAGCCTTAACATGCATGTAAAATTGTCCCTTATCATCACATGCCCCTCTAGCAAAAATTGCTCCATCAGGATGTATATCTGTTGATTTAATTATAGGCTCAAATGGTCCGCTT
>Ga0209403_10000485_pt1 | contig 59317 bp, 44 predicted proteins | sample ArcticOcean_MG_C_8_FD_187440 | JGI IMG/M metagenome (GOLD analysis project Ga0209403, IMG submission 187440) | Marine microbial communities from western Arctic Ocean - ArcticOcean_MG_CB11_86 (SPAdes) (version 2) | ecosystem: Environmental > Aquatic > Marine > Oceanic | place: Arctic Ocean... | reverse complement strand
TGGGCGGCAGGGTTCTTTTGCTGGTGATTGAGGTTGGGTCGCAAGCGATTGCGGAGAAATGCCAGGGTTGGGATCGGGTTTTGGCCGTACCGCAGCAGCACCTGGCGATTTTCGATTTCGCGGTACAGAGCGGTCGGCGACCTGGTCTTCAGCAGCCACTGTTTCAGGACCGCGTCGACTTCGGTGTACTTCTTTTGGTTCTGCAGGTGCAGGCAATTGAAGTAGAAGTGGCTTTCGGTGCCGGGGATGAGTGTTGCGAGTGGGACCGAGCGATCTGGTGCGAGCGCGAAGTTTTCGAGGAAGGAGATTTCGCCTGCGGAGGCTGGAGCGGCGACCAGCAGCAGGATGGTGATGGCGGCGTGGAAGCCGGGTAATTGGCGAGTCATGGCTCAGCTCCAGGCATGGTGAATCTTGTGACGGCGAGGCAGCCGATCACATGCACCGGGCGGTTCCCCTGTCCGCCTGGCTAACCAAATCGTAACGCGCCTCGAGGGCAGTCGCGACATTCGAGTCGGAGTCTCGGGGCTTGGGTGTTGGACGATTGGTCTGGGGCGTGAGTTCCGGGGAATATGGTGGCAGGCGGCTTTGCGACAGGCACGCAGACGCCTTTGGCGGTCGGGTGCCTGTCCCAAGTTCTCAGGCCAGGATCTCGTGGACCACCCGGCCGTGGACATCGGTCAGGCGGAAGTCTCGACCTGCGTACCGGTAGGTCAGGCGTGTGTGGTCGATGCCGAGCAGGTGCAGCATGGTGGCATGGAGGTCATGGACGTGCATGGTGTCGGTGACGGCTTTGAAGCCAAAGTCGTCGGTTTCGCCATAGGTCATCCCACCTCGAACGCCTCCACCGGCCATCCACATTGTGAACCCGTGGTGGTTGTGGTCGCGGCCGTCTCCATTTTCCGAGACCGGGGTGCGACCAAATTCGCCTCCCCACACCACAAGAGTGTCCTCGAGCAGCCCGCGTCGTTTCAGGTCGGCCAGCAGCGACGCGATCGGACGATCGACGTTGCGTGTCAGCGTGACCATCCGCTTGTTGTGGTTGTCGTGAGTGTCCCAGGGCTGTCCGCCGTCGTAGTACAACTGCACGTAGCGGACACCTCGCTCACACAACCTCCGGGCCAGCAGGCAGCCGTTGGCAAACTTGCCGGTGCCATAGGCCTGGCGAGTCTCCTTGGTTTCCTGCTCGAGATTGAAGGCGTCGGTGGCTTCGAACTGCATGCGGAACGCGGTTTCCATGGACTGGATCCGAGATTCCAGCCGACCGCCTCCGCCTCGTTTCAACAGGTGTTCGTGGTTGAGTCGTCCGAGCAGGTCGAGTTGTCGGCGTTGCACTTTGCGGTCGTAGCGGGCATTGCGGAGGAAGGGGATGATCTTGTCGGGCGAGAGGTCGGTGTGATCGATGTGAGTGCCCTGATGGTGATTGGGCAGGAAGGCGCTGGTCCAGGTCCGTGGCGCTTCGACGGGGTAGCCGGTGGCGAGCACGACGTAGGAGGGCAGGTTTCGGTTTTCGGTGCCCAGGCCATAGCTGAGCCAGCTACCGACACTTGGCACGGCGGACGTCAGTGCCCCGCAGTTCATCAGGTACATCGCGGGGTTGTGGTTGGGGTTGTCCGAGTGGCATGCCTTGAGCACACAGATGTCGTCGATGACTTTCGAGATTTCCGGCAGCAGGTCACTGACGATCACTCCGCTGTCGCCTTGCGGTGCGAACTTCCGAATCGACGGCAGCAGTCCTCCGGTAATCCGTTCGGTCCGCAGGGTGGCTCCTTCGGGTCGCTGCCCTTCGTAGGTCTTCAAAGCCGGCTTGGGGTCGAACAGGTCGCCCTGGTAGGGCCCACCGTTCATGAACAGCTGGATGACTCGCTTGGCCTTGCCGCCGTAGTGAGAGGGTGACCGGTCGGCGGCGAGTGCCGAGGCGACTCCGACGGCTCCGAAGCCGCCACCGAGGCGTCCGAGCATTTTGCGGCGCGAGAGTGGATCGAAGGGGACTGGATCGACGGGGGCCGGGGGTGTCATCGGGGCGGGTGCCTGGATTGAGGTTCAGTCGACAAACAGGAATTCGTTGCTGGCCAGCAGTGCGTGAAGGTACTGCGACCACAGGCCCTGGCTGGGTTGGGAGTGGTCGCCGGCCGACAGGAAGTCCTGTCCGACTGCCAGTTCCCTGGTGCTGGGTTCGCGTTGAAAGAGAACGCGATAGGCCCGGTGGATGGTGGGGGCGATGGGTTGTTGTGGTGTGGCGTGGATGCGAGTTGCCAGCCGGTCGGCCTGTTGGAACAGGAACGGGCTGTTCATGGCGAACAGTTGTTGAACCGGCGTGGTGGTTTGAGTGCGATTGGGGCTGTGGGTCCCCGGGTCGGGGAAGTCGTGCATTTTGAGGATGACGTTGAGTGTTTTGCGATCGATGGTTCCGTAGAGAGTCCGTCGCTGGTCGGCGGGGTTGGCGAGATCGCCGGCCGGTCCGCCGAGGCGTTGGTCGAGCGACTGGGTGACCTGCAGCATGGCGTCTCGCCACGGTTCGATCGCCAATCGTTGAGGCTGAAACCTCCACAGCAACCGGTTGTCGGGATCAGCGGCGTGTCCGTCGTCCCGATTCTGGCTCGATTGGCGATAGGCGGCCGACGAGACGATTTGTTTGTGCAGCCATTTCAGTGACCAGTCGTGTTCGACGAACCGTTGTGCGAGGTCATCGAGCAGTCCGGGGTGCGAGGGTTGTTGGCCTTGTGCGCCGAAGTTGCTGGGAGTCCGCGCCAGACCCTGTCCGAAGTGCTGTTCCCAGACCCGATTGACGATGACTCGTGCGACGAGCGGGTGTGCGTCGTCGAAGAGTGCGTTGGCGAGTTCGAGTCGACCGCTGCCGATTTGGAACGGTTCGAGTTTTCCGGAGTTGAGCACTTCGAGAAACCGTCGGGGTACCAGCGGCCCTTTTCTCATCGGGTTGCCCCGAATGTGGATATGCAGGTCACGGGGTTGACCGCGTCGGTATTCGAGCCGATTGCGAGCCGGTCCATCGGGCACGACGTGGATACTGGCTTCCTCGACTGCACGGACCATGATCATGTTCGATGCGAACCCGGTCGATTTTCGGATCGCGGCGATTTGGGCTTCGATGTCCTTGAACTTCTTCTTGTTGGCCGCGGTTTTCGGCAGTTGTTCCCTCATCTTGGCGAGGTGGACCGAAAGCGTTCTGACTTGTTCTCGGGATTTTCGGACAGGCAGCCAGACGTCGTCACCTGCGAGCGGCCGGTCGACGGGCCGGCTGCTGATCAGGACGCCACCGATGGCGTAGTAGTCGCTGTTGGAGATCGGATCGAACTTGTGGTCGTGGCACCTGGAGCACGCCAGTGTGAGACCGAGGAACGTGCGGCCGAACACATCGACTCGTTCTTCAAGTTCCTTGGCGACGGTTTCGCGGACGAGGCTGATGTCGAGTTTGAGTTCTTTCCAGTAGGTCGGGCTGAGTCCAAAGAAGCCCAGGGCGGCCAGGTCGTCGGGGCCGGTGCTGTCGATCAGGTCGGTGGCGAGTTGTCTGCGGACAAAGTCGTCGTAGCCGACGTTGTTGTTGAGAGCGTTGACAACCCAATCGCGGTACCGCCACGGGTTGGCCGTACTATTTTCGAAGCTGGGCAGTCGATCGGCGTAGCGGGCCTTATCGAGCCAGAAGCGGGCCCAGTGTTCGCCGTAGGCGGGCGAGGCGAGCAGCCGGTTAACAAGTCGATCGATGGAATCAGGTTCGGTATCGTCGACGAAACGGTCGACCTGTTCGGGCGAGGGGCCCAAGCCGGTGAGTCCGAAGCTGAGTCGTCGGTGGAGTGTGCGTCGATCGGCTGTGGGCGACGGGGCGAGTCGGGCGTGTTGGAGCCGATCGAGGACAAAGCGATCGATGCGTCCGAGTGACCAGTTGCCGTGCTCGGCATTGGGTTGTGGTCGAGGGACGTTGAAGTGGAATGGGCGAAAGGCCCACCAGGCTCGGGCTTCGGGGCTGTCGGGGGCGGCGGCAGAGACCGACGGTCCACCGCTTCGCGGGTCGGGGGCACCGAGGGCGATCCAGCGTTCGAAGATGCGGATTTCTCGAGCCGGCAATTTTCGGTTGGGCGGCATTTCGAGGCCATCGTGCTTGAGGGCGTCGACGAGCAGGCTTTGTTCGGGTTTGCCCGGCACGAGCACCGGACCTGATTCGCCGCCACGGCGTGTGCCATCGCGGGTATCGAGTCTGAGTCCGCCCTGGAGGGGTTTGGACTTGGCCGAATGGCATTCGAAGCAGTGCTTGACAAGCAGAGGTCGCAGCTCTCGCTCGAAGAATTCGACCTGCGAGGCAGGGATTTTGTCGGGACTTTCAGGCTTGTCGGCGGCTAGGACGCTGCCGTTGCCCAGCAGGGTCAGAGCGATCAGCAGGCGGCGGTTCATTGTCCGGCCGCCGTTTCGGTCCCGATGCAGAAGAGGTGTTTTTGGCCTCGGATATAGAATCGATCGTGGGCGATTGCGGGCGAGGCGTAGGTGAATTCGCCCAGCCGACTTTCGGCGACTACCTGCAGTTTCGGACCCGGCTTGACCGCCTTGGTGACTCCGTCGTCGGCGATGAAGAAGGCGAGCCCACGTGCGGTGACCAGGGATCCGCTGAAGTGACGACCGAGGCGACCTTGCCAGAGTCGATCGCCGGTCTTGGCATCGAAGCAGTTGCCGGTGCCACGGTCGTCGGCGACCATCAGGTAGTTGTTGACGAGCACCGGGCTGGGGACGTAGCACTTGGCTCCTCGTGAGTGCCAGGCGACGTGCGAGCTGGTCACATCGCCAGAGCCTCGCGGATTGATCCCCATCACGTGATAGGTGGGGTAGCCGCAGGCCATGAAGAACAGGTTGCCGTCGTAGACCATCGAGGCGACAAACTGTTCGGTTGGGCCTTCGATGATCCAGTACGGTTTGCCCGTACGGGGATTGAGGCTGGTGATGTGTTGGCTGCCGGAGACGACCATCTGGATGCGGCCGTCGATGTTTCGGATCAGCGGGGTGACGTAGCTGCGGATGCCGTACTTGCGATCGGTCTTCCAGACGGTCTTGCCCGTCTTACGGTCCAGGGCCAGCATGTAGCCCTTGCCGTCGTGGTCGCCGTTGACGATCAACAGGTCCTCGTAGATCACCGGGCTGCTGCAGAAGCCGTGGGCACTGATGAAGTCGCCGGGTCGGACGAGCCAGAGTTGTTTGCCCGAGTCGTTGTAGGCGGCGACGATCATTCGGCCGGGAGTAATCAGTCGTTGGTTACCAACATTCGGGGCGGTGATCTTCTTGTTTCCGACTTCCAGAAACGACACGTAAATCGTCTTGCCGTCGGTGACCGGTGTGGCTGAGGCGTAGCTGTTGAGGCTGTGCTTGGATTCCAGGGGTGCGGCCAGGACGATTTGTTCCCAGGCAACCTTTCCGGTGTGAGCGTCCAGAGCGACCAGTGTCCGTTGCCGGGTGGCCTTGATGCAGCCGACGATGTAGGCCCGGTTGCCATGGATGATCGGCGACGAGTGGCCTTCGGCCGTGAGGGGCGTCTTCCACAACAGGTTCTTGCCGGACGTGGCGTCCCAGGAAATCGGCACCGACTGGCTGGTGCTGGTGCCGTCGCCGCGTGGTCCTCGCCAACCCGGCCAGTTCTCGGCATCTGCGGATTGAGTGATGCAGAGGCTGACGGCTAATAGTAGCGGGATGCGAGAGGTCCGTGTCATGGTGATTCGGTGTCCGAGGCCGGAGTGAAGCGGGGCTTTGTGAGTCGATCGTATCATATGCATGTCGGGTGATGCGAGTTGCGGCCGGTCCTGTCTCGGCCAAGCGGATTCCGCCGAATCTCTCTACTCGCATTCGCCGCCCAAGTCGTATACTCCGCCCGCTCATGACCGAAGACTTCGAACCCACCCCTGACTACCGCATCGATCCGGCTCATCCCGGTCTGGATGCCGATCCGAAGGCCGGTGGCCACGACACTGCCGAGCCAGCCTGGCTGGACGAGGATCTCGAGTCGGCTTACCGGCAGGCATTGGAGGCGAACGAGGCGGTTGAGGAGGAGATTGGGCCGGGGATCGAGTTGAGTGATTGGGTTGAGGAGGTTGGTGGCGATGAGGATGAGATTTCGGCGACGGCTGATGTGGACCAGTCCGAAGACGCCGTCACCCTGCCGCCTCGCGTGACATCTCGCCAGGTGATCGAAGCGGCGTTGTTTGTCGGCGGCAAACCGTTGACGGCCAAGAAGCTGGCTTCGCTCGTCGGCCCGGACACTCGGACGGGGATCGTCGACGAGGAAATCGAGGGTCTCAACGGTTTGTACAGCAGTGAGGCCCGGCCGTACGAGATCCGATTGGCCGAGGGTGGGTACCGGTTGCAGTTGCGTGAGGAGTACGAAGCGGTGAGGAACCGGGTGTTTGGATTGGGTCCCAAGGAAGTGAAGTTGTCGCAGGAACAGCTCGAAGTGCTGGCCCTGGTGGCGTACCGGCAACCGATCTCTCGGCTGCAGATCCAGAAGCAGGGTCGCAAGAACGCCGGCGGGATGCTGCGTCAATTGCTCAGGCGACAGCTGATCGTGATCGAACGCGGCAACAATCCGCAGCGGGACATTACTTACCGCACGACGAAGCGATTTCTGGAGGTCTTCAACATCCGCGAGATCGAGGACCTGCCGACTCCGGAGCAGTTGGAGTTGCGCTAGGGGACCGGTTCTCCAGACGCCTCCGGCGGCTGGGTGCCTGTCCCAGGGGGTGGTTTAGTCGACGACTTCGACGCGAGTCGCGCCGATCAGGTTGTTGCCTCGGGCGTCGACGATTCGAGCTTGGACCCTGACCGGTTGATTGAACGGGCCGGATCCAGACTTGGCAAAGCGGATGGCCAGGGTTCCGTCGGTCTGACCGGGAGCGAGTATGACGGGTTTGGCCGAGACGCCCTGGACATGAGCGGGCAGTTTCAGTTCGACCACACCGGCACCGTCTGCTCCGGTCCCTCGAGACACGGTAAACGGCAACTCGACGGTGTGTCCGGGCCGAGCCAGGATCGAGTTGGCAGTGGTATTGACTCCGACGACTCCGGACGTTGCGAGCACGATCGTCTGATCGCTTTGGGTGTTGGACGTGTAGGAGACCTTGTGTCGTGTGCCGTCAGGGTCGACAACGATCCCGACGAGCAGCATTTGCGTACGGCTGGTCCGGCCGACTTCGAGCCACGTCGGCAGTTGGATCTGGAAGTCGAACTGGTCGGTTTTGTCGGGGACGGGCATCGGCCGGCAGGAGATTCCCTGGAGGTGCCGGATCTGGGTATCGGCCATTGTCGCGGTCAGCGGTCCGGTGTAGCCGTTTCGGACGATGGTGTAGCGGCGATAGAATGTCGTTCCCTGCGGCCCGAACTGGCTTTCGAAGATCCCGGTGAACTTGAACGGTGCAGGAACGGCGACGGCGACCGTCATCGATTCGCGGACGAAGTCGTGGATGGTCGCTGCCGCGAGGATGGCGGTCGAGGTGACAGGCGTCTGCCCGATTCGTGCGGTGCCGGTGATGCGAACCGGCATGGCGGCGACAGGGGCGTCGCCGGTTGCCTTCAGTTTCATCTCGACAACGTTTTTCCCCTTGGGGATTGTGGTGCCACCGCTGACGGTCACACCCGGCGGCAGGTTCTCGGCCTGTAAAGCAATCTCGCCACTGAAACCTCCACTGCGGGTGACGTTGATCTTGAACTTCGCTTCGGCGTCTCGCGCCACGGTGATCGCGTCGCCGGGCAGTGTCAGCTGAAAGCCGGGCTGGACGGTTATTGGCGGAGCGATTTCCAAGTGGTAGGCGAACCGGTCTCCTCCGCGGCCCGCTTCCTGTTCGGCGACCAGCACGGTGAAGCGTCCGTCGGCGGGGGCCTTGAAGGTGAGTGTCGGGTCGGAGGTCTTTTTGCCGTCTTCGGCTGCGGCGACCTGTTTGCCGTTCTCGTCGAGGACGGCGATCCGTGCGTCGAGTGACGAGCCGAGGCGAGCGGCCTGGAGATCCATGACCAGCGACTGGCCCTTGGTGGCGACGAAGACGAAGTGGTCGATGTCGCCGACTGTTTCGATGTGTCCGTTGAGTACGGCGGGCAGGTTGACTGGCTGAGCGGATTGCGGGGTGTTGTTGTTGTCGGTTTCGAGCACGTTGGGGTGGTCGCTGACGGCGAGTGCGAAAATATTGGTGTGTCCGCTGGCGAGTGACAGTGAGCGACCGATGGTGCGGTTGGCGTGGTCGGGCACGTCGACGGTGACGGTGCGATCGGGCAGGTTCTGGCCCAAGAGTGTCAGCGAGTTGCGAACGCCTCGCTGAACTCCCAGCGGATACGTCTGTTCGACCCAGGGTCCGTCGGTGATGGTCAGGCGGTAGACGTAGGTTTGCAGGCCGAGGAACTTGAGGTCATGGATGCGGACCTGGTAGGTGCCGTCGGTGGGAGCGGTGAATCTGAGGAACGAGTCGTTGCCGAAGTGGTCGGTGTTTTCGGCGATGGTGAGCCCATCGGGTCCGAGGATTTCGAGTCTCGAGTCGAGTGGCGAGCTAATGCGTGCGGCGTTCACTTCGCAGACATAGCTGTGCCCCTGCTTGCCGGTGAAAGTCCAGATATCGACATCTTCGCGAGGGAAGATGCGTCCGTTGATGGTGATGGGCAGGGTGACGGGAATGGGGATTGGTCGTCCGTCGATTTCCGATTCGGTCAGTTCGGGCAGGTGTCCGATCACGAATCGTCGGCCGGGGGTGACGCCTTCGGAGGTGGTTGCCTGGTAGTAGCGGTGTCCGAGAGCAGCGTCGGGTGCGACGGTGACGGTTCCGATCTGGTCCTTGGGGTAGGCTTCGCTGGCCTGAGACGTCGGCATCGGGATGCGTGGGCCTTCGAACCAGATCTGGTGTTGTGAGCGGGTGATGCGTTTCGAGACGGAGACACCGGTCCCGGACATTTCCCAAGCACAACCTTCGTAGAGATAGTGGCCACCGACGATCACTTGAACCGTCGTCCCACGTTGGGCTCCGGCCGGAAAGATGTAACCGGTGGTGGGTGCCGAAGCAGAGGCGACCGCAGCCACCGCAGCGACCGCAGCCACTGCGATCAGCGAGCCGATTCGGTTGATTTTGAGCGGGTTCATGCAAACAGTTCTTCGATGACTTCGCCGTCGCCGGGCACGATCGGGATGGGTCGTCCTTCGGGTGTGAGGAAGGCTTTCTTGGGGTTGATCCCGAGTCGGTGGAAGATGGTGGCCGAGAGGTCCGCGGGTCGGTAGGGCTTGGTCATCGGCCGTTCGGCTCGTTCGTTGGACGCTCCGACAATGGTCCCTCCAGTGATCCCTCCACCGGCCATGGCAATCGCCGTACTCGGCCCCCAATGGTCTCGACCGGCGAGGTTGTTGATGCGTGGAGTCCGTCCGAATTCGCCGGTGACCAGTAGCATGGTGGATTCGAGCATGCCTCGATCCTCGAGATCTTCGAGCAGCGTGGCCATGCCGCCATCGAGCAGGTGGAGCAGGTCGTTCTTGAGGACGTGGAAGTTGTTGTAGTGAGTGTCCCAGTTGGCGTGGTTGATGAGCACGCAGCGGACGCCGGCTTCGACGAGTCGTCGCGCCATCAGGCAGCTTTGTCCGAGTGTATTTCGGCCGTAGCGGTCTCTCAGGTTGTCCGGTTCGCTGTGAATATCGAACGCCGCCTTGGTTTCCTTGGACGTCATCAATTCGAAGGCCTGTTGTTTGAAGGCGTTGACGGTACGGGCCTGGGAATTGAAGCGAGCCTCGCCTTGTTTCTGGAAGCGGTCGACGGTGGCCAGCAGGTTGCGTCGCGAGCCAAACCGTTTGGCGTCGATGGTCAGTGGTGGAGCGAGGTCGGGGACGGCGAAGTTGGGCAGGGCCGGATCGGATTCGACGACAAACGGAGCGGCACTGGATCCGAGATAGCTGGCGCCACCACTGTTGTGCATCGAGGGGACGCAGACGTAGGGGGGGACGGGTCCGCGGGCACCGAGTTCGTGAGCGATGACGGATCCGTGAGCGGGTTTCTGGTTGTTGGGTTTCAGGCCCGAGTTGAAACCGGCGGAGGGGTGGTAGCCGGTCAGCATGTAGTGATCGGCGGTGCCGTGACCCGAGTTGCGGTGTCCGAAGGATCGGACGACGGCAAACTTGTCCATCTGGCCGGCCAGTTTCGGCAGGTGCTCACACATCTGCACGCCCGACACACTGGTGGCGATCGGGTTGAACGGACCACGAAACTCCTTCGGAGCATCCGGCTTCAGGTCCCACGTGTCGATCGTGCTCAGGCCACCGGCGAGGAACAGGACGATCAACGAGGTGTCGTTGCCCGGCGAAGCTTCGCGGGCCTGGCCCTCGAGAATCGACGTCAGTGAATAGGTGGTGCCCATCAGGCTGGCTCCACCGATGGAAATCATGTCGCGCCGCGACAGCCCGTCGCAAAACGCCTGGTTCGGACTTCTCATCGTCTTTCCTCTCGATCGTGCCCTGTCGATGGCAATTGAGATCCCTGGCTGTGCTGGGGACGACTTGCTGCCACGGGACGACAATTGGGGTCGGGTGATTGGAAGGTTGGCTAGTGGTTGAAGAGGAACTCCAGCGAATTCAACATACTCCAGGCCAGGTCCTCGGCGGCCTGGGTCCTCGAACGGTTTTGGGACCGGTTTGGGGATCGAGTCTGTTGAAAGTGGGCCAATGCGGTCTTGTGTTCGCTTGGCGTGGGGAAGCGGTTGAAGAAGGTCAGGTAGAGTTCCTGGATCACGTAATCATTATCGGTTGATTCGCGGACCAGTTTTGCGACTCGTCCACCGACATGCCCGATCTTTTTCTGAATTCTTGGTGAGTTCATCACGTGCAGGATCTGTCCAACGGTCGGTTCGCCGGCCCGTTCGCAGGCACACGCGCTGACTCGATAGGGGCGTCCGAAGAGTTTGAGGAAGTCGTGCGGCACCTGGCTGTCCCAGAGTTGGACGGCTCGGTAGCCGGCTGGGGTCCCCTGGAACTTTTCGGGGACACCGGTCGTGTCGGTGATGGCATCGAGCAGGACTTCGGCGTCGAGTCGTTTGAGCAGGTAGCGCGAGTAGTTTTGTTCGTCTCGCTGGTTGGTTGTGTTGGCTTCGGTCGAGCGTTGGTAGGCGTTGGAGGCTGTGATGATTTGGATCAGGGCGTGGAGGTCGAAGTGGTTGTCGATGAGGTGTTTGGCGAGTGCGTCGAGCAGTTGGGGGTTGGAGGGTGGATTGGTCAGCCGGACGTCATCGATCGGTTCGACGAGTCCTCGTCCGAGGAAGTGAGCCCAGGTTCGGTTGGCGATATTTTGTGCGAAGAAGCGATTTGTTGGCCCGGTGAGCCAATCGGCCAGGACGTGTCGCCGATCGCCTTGGGGGTGCGTATCGGGCATGCGGGTTTCGAGAGCGTGTGCGTAGACGGGCTGTCCGGTGCGAGGGTGTTTGGTGGTGGGGTTGCCGCTGGCTCGGATCGATTCCCCGGTCGGCCCCGGTTTGAATCCGACCTGAGTAAAGAAGGCCTGCATGCCCCAGTAATCGGTCTCCCTCCAGCGGTCATACGGGTGGTGATGACACTGGGCACACTCGATTCTCATGCCCAGGAACACCTGCGAGACAACGGCGGCTCGGTCGCCGGGTTTTCCGATGGCCTTATAGAAGATGGCCTGTGGGTTTTCTCGGAGCGGACCGCTGGCGGTCAGCAGTTGGCGGGTGAAGACATCGATCGGCGTGTTGTCAGCAAACCGGTCGTGGATCCAGCGGTAGTAGTTGTAGGCCGGTTCGTGTCCGAGTTTCAGGCGATCGACCCGGAGCAGGTCGGCCCATTTCAGTGCCCAGAAGTCGGCGTACTCGGGCCGTTTCAACAACTTCAGCACCAGTTGTGCTCGGCGGTCGTCGTCCGTGTCGTCGAGGAATAGCCGAGTCTCTTCGGAGTTCGGTAGCCGTCCGACGATGTCGAGGCTGACTCGGCGCAGGAACGTCGCGTCGTCGGTGCCCTGCGAGGGCAGGATATGGAGTTTCTTGAGTTTCTGGTGAACGAGGGTATCGATGAAGTTGGCTTCGGGCAGATTGGGGAAGCTGTCGAGTCGGCGAGCGCTGGGGATCATGGCTTGGAAGACACCGACGGCTCCCATGTAGCTGGCCATCACGGCCACTTCACCGGGCGACTCAGCAATGGTCACCAGTCCGAACTCGTCGACGATCCCCAGTCCTTCGTTGTTCGACTGGAACTTGGCGTATCCGGTCACATCGGTTTTGTGTCCATCCGAGAAGGTTGCGACGACACGGAGTTGGTGTCGACTGGTCATGCCGACCTGTCGTTCTTGGGGTGTCAATTCGATCGAGACGACCTTGGGGTCGGTGTGTTTTCCGAACGGCATGCCCCGAGCGATCCAGTCGTAGAGTGTGCGGTAGTCGCCCGAACCACGCCGAATGCGGACTCCACCACCGTGCGGGACACCTCCGGACGCCTTGGTCAGCAGCAGGCTGGAGGCTGGCAGGGTGGGCACGACACGTCGGCCGCGGCCTTCTCGAGTCAACGACACGTAGTCGGCCATTGGGTCGAAGCCGAAGACGGACAGCTTGAAACCGTTCTGGCCCTCGGCCTTGCCGTGGCATCCTGACGTGTTGCATTGAAACCGACTGAGCAACGGGACGATGTCGCGTTCGAAGTTGTAGGGCCGCGGGTCGTTGGTACGACGAACTTCGACGGTGACCAGCATTCGGTCGTTGCCCACGGCCACTTCGACCGCACCGTGTCCATTGGCCAGGCCGTGGATCATCCCGGTTTCTGACACTTCGAGGATCTTGGGATCCGTCGAGCGATAACTGGCCTGGCGAGTCAGATCGGTTTGAGTCCCGGTGGGCGACTGCTGGGTGACCAGCAATCGGTGCACCGTGTCCGGTCCATCAAGCAGCACCTGTGACGGGCTGACGTCGATCGGCCCGGAGTCTTCACCGGCAGCGTAATCTGCGGTGCCGATGGCCAGCAGCACCGAGGCGACGAGGGTCAGGAGATAGTGAGGCATGCCGTGCGTGGTGGGACTCTATATTGCAGGGGACCGAACCGTATCGAACGCATCAACGCTCCTTGATTCTATCCTCTGTTTTGGAGTTCCAACAAGGCACGTCGTAGAGTGGCCTGTGGTCAGGGGCAGGCAGCCTCCGCGCTTCGCCGGTGGCGAATCGTGAGGTGAGCCATCCCCGGAGCCTGGATTCTTCTACTAGTCCTGCGCCACGGATTCTTCGGATGGTGGCGGGTTCGCCGTTTCACTCTGCTCGTCGTTCTCGCGTTGGATCGCGTCGAAGACTTCCTGGCGATGCACGGGGATTTCCTTGGGAGCGTCGATTCCCAGCCGCACCTTGTCGCCACGGATGTCAACGATCGTGATCTTGATGTTGTCCGCGATAATAATGCTCTCGTCGCGCTGTCTCGACAAAACAAGCATCAGTGAACTCCTTCTCTCTCGCGACCATCCTGGTTCCCGGCTCGAATGGGCGTGTGGCCCAATCGCATTGCTGGCGACGCATGGAGAGTCTATGTGTAGGTCGTGCCGCAGTGACGGCAGTCATGATTGGATTCGTTGTGGTTGCCTGGATCTTTGGCCATTGTGGTTCGGCAGTCTGCCGGTCGATGGCGTGTTAGGGTCATCGTCGCAATCGGCATCTCGTGGGGAGTCGGTATCGATCAAATGCCGTTGACGCGTACGAGGCTCCGACCGGCTGTACCGCCTATGACGGCAGTGCGGGTTGTAAAACGTGATCAGCCCGGCCTGTTGCCACTCCAAGGGGAGCTGGCTAACTTGAGTGGACCATTGGGTTGGCGGTCCGGATCGTCGGATTCGACGCAACACTTGCCCACCTGGGCGAACTACAAAAGCCCTGCCCCCGGTTCGTTTCGTCCTCCCATTCCTCGGTCGTCCTTCTTCCCGGACCCATCGCGATGCTGACGTTATTGATCGCCGTCGGGGCATTTGTCGGCTACGTGGTGGCCTACCACACTTACGGTCGTTGGTTGTCGAAGAAGATCTTCAATCTCGACGCTTCGGCCACGGTACCGAGTCGGGAGTTGGAGGATGGGGTCGATTTTGTTCCGACGAGGAAGGAAGTGATTTTCGGCCATCATTTCACGAGCATTGCGGGTACGGGTCCGATCGTGGGCCCGGCGATCGCGGTGTTCTGGGGCTGGTTACCGGCCTTGTTGTGGGTCTTGCTCGGTTCGATTTTCATCGGAGCCGTCCACGACTTCGGCGCCTTGGTGGTTTCGCTTCGCAACCGGGGCCAGACGGTGGGCGAGGTGGCTGGTCGGCTGATTTCTCGACGAGCCCGCGTCCTGTTCCTGGTGATCCTGGCGATGGCCTTGACGGTCGTGCTGGCCATTTTCGGGTTGGTGATTGCGAGCATTTTCTCGGAGTACCCTGAGAGTGTCTTGCCGGTGTGGATTTCGTTGCCGATCGCGGTGGTGATTGGCATTCGAGTTTACCGCCGAGGTGGTGGGCTGTTGTTGCCCAGCCTGCTGGCGTTGTTGGTGATGTATGTGGCGGTCTGGGTGGGTGCCTACCACCTGCCGATCGACATCGAGTCGATCCTGGGTGTGACTCGGCTGGGTCCGTTTCCCAACGCGGTGATGATCTGGACGATCGTGTTGTTGATCTACTGTTTCGTGGCCAGCGTGTTGCCGGTGTGGGTGCTGCTTCAGCCTCGCGATTACATCAACAGTCACCAGCTGGTGCTGGCGTTGGGTCTGTTGTTGTTGGGCGTGGTGGTGTCGGGGTCGACCGGCCAAGCGGATCTTCTGGCCAGTGCCCCGGCGATATCTGACGACATCCCTGTCGACGCACCTCCGATCTGGCCGTTCCTGTTCATCACGATCGCCTGCGGAGCTGTCAGTGGTTTCCATTGCCTGGTGTCCAGCGGCACCACCAGCAAGCAATTGCAGAACGAGACGGACGCTCAGTACGTCGGTTACGGTGCGATGCTGCTCGAGGGCGGATTGGCGGTGATCGTGATTTTGGCGTGTTGTGCCGGAGTGGGCATGGGCAAGTTTGCCCGAGTCGGCCAGGGAGCCGAGTACACGTATTCCCCGGTCATGGTCACCGTCGACGGCTCAGAGACTCAACTCACCGGCCAGTCGGCTTGGCGAACTCGATACGATCCCGAGCGGGGTTGGGATGCCTTCAAGCTGGGAGCCAAGGTGGGGGCGTTCATTGAGGGTGGAGCGAATTTCCTGGCCGCATTGGGTCTGCCTCTGAAACTTGGCATCGGTCTGATCGCCGTGCTGGTGGCCAGTTTTGCCGCCACAACACTCGACACCGCGACGCGATTGCAGCGTTATGTCTTGCAGGAGCTGGCCGGGACGTTTGGCATCGCGCCCTTGACGAACAAGTACGCCGCGACCGCCCTGGCCGTCGGCCTGGGTGGCGTGGTCGCCATGATCCCCGCCGGAAAACTCGGGCCAGGCTCCGGTGGCCTGATTCTCTGGCCACTTTTTGGAGCTATCAACCAGTTATTGGCGGGCTTGGCGTTCATGGTCACTGCATTTTACTTGTGGCGCCGCAACAAGCCGGTTGTCTTTGTTGTGGTGCCGATGATCGTGATGCTGATCATGCCAGCCTGGGCGATGCTTTGGAACATCTTCCACGACGGCGGTTGGTTGGACACGGGCGATTCGTTGCTGTTGGTCTTCGGAGCCGCGACATTACTGGTGCAATCGTGGATGATGGTCGAAGGCATCCTGTTGTGGCCGAAGGTTCGCGGGGTGTTGGAGGAACAACTGCCTTGAGGCAGGGGATTGGCTCTCCAGCTGCCACTGGCGGCGAGGTGCCTGTCCCGGATCCGCACACTCACCAGGAAATCGACAACCAGTACATTTGGGACAGGTACCCGCCCGCCTGAGGCGTGCGGAGAGCCAGTCCCTGCGAACGGCACCTCGAAGGAGAGATCCCCCATGACTCGTTTGACTCACCGATTCCCGACCTTGTTGTCCGCCATCGTGGCGGTGTTGATGTTGTTGGTCTCGAGTGTTCCAGCGGCTGAGAAGCTGAAGCTGCTGATCATTGACGGTCAGAACAACCACAACTGGAAGGCAACCACACCGGTGTTGCGTGCGTTTCTCGAGAAGTCGGGTCGATTCACGGTGAGTGTATCGACGTCACCGGCTCGTGGCGGCACCGAGGCGGCCTGGTCCGCGTTCCGTCCGGCCTTTGCTGCCAACGACGTGGTGTTGTCGAACTACAACGGCCAGCCGTGGCCCAAGCCGGTCCAGTCGTCACTGGAAAAGTACGTATCTGGCGGCGGCGGGTTGGTGATTGTGCACGCGGCGAACAACGCGTTTCCTGGTTGGTCCGAGTGGAACAAGATGATCGGGTTGGGTTGGCGTCAGGCCGGTTACGGCGCGCGTCTGACGTTGAATGCTGCGGGCAAGGCAGTGCGAACGGCCAAGGGTCAGGGTCCTGGCGCGGGCCATGGTCCTCAGCACGCGTTTCCGGTCGTGGTCCGCGACCGTCGTCACCCGGTGATGGCTGGAATCCCGGCCGAGTGGATGCATTTCCGTGACGAGTTGTATCACGGGCAGCGTGGTCCGGCCTTGAACATGCATATCCTGGCGACGGCATTTTCGGCTCAGGCGAAGCGAGGAACGGGTGCTCACGAGCCGATGGTCTGGTGGATTCCCTACGGCAAGGGCAAGGTCTTCACCACCGTGATGGGCCACGCCGACTACTCGATGAAGTGCGTCGGATTCCAGACAATCGTGTCGCGTGGCGCCGAATGGTCGGCCACCGGGCGGGTCACTCTGAAGGTGCCCGGGTCGTTCCCGTCGGCCGAGAAGACGAGTGTGGTGGGTGAGTGAACGGGTTGCGGAGGGGGACACAGACACCCAGCCGCCGATGGCGGCTGGGGAGACAGTCTCTGACCTGAGCGAAGTCGGCTTAGCGGAACGTCGGCAGCGACTGGATCACGACTGGTGTCGGTGCGACGGGTCCTGGCAGCACGGTGATCGCTGTCGCGGCCGGCATGGCGATCGGCATGGCCGGGATCGTATTGAAACCGGTCGTCGGGATGGGGACTGGTGTCGGCATCACGGGCATTTGTTGATTGGGAGGGCACCCGAGCGGGAAGCCGAGTCCGCCGCCGGGGTAGGGTGTGCAGTAACAGCCGGTCGCTGTGCCGAGCAGTGCCAGGCCGAGCAGGAGATTGGCAGTCCGTTTCATCGGGGGCATCCTTTCCGAACAATCCGAAGCGATGGAAGACGGTGTCCGTGTCTGATTAGAATGAGGTGGACGCGGTCCGCTGTGGCGATTGCCAACGACGACGGGCCGAGTCGTCTCGGATGGACTCTATAGGGAGTGTTGGAGCGAGGGTGAGAGTCGTGAGAGCGGCCGAACGATAGGAATTGCGTCTGGACGCGTCAATAGGGGTTTCCGACGAGAAATCCTTGGCGGGGCACTTCGCTCGCTCAGTCGATCCACCCCATCTATACTGACCACCTGCCACCTCAATTCACCCGTCGATGCCATCGACGCCGACCGCGGACAACTCGGGCACACCATGCAGATCGTGCAATATCCTCACCCGTCGCTGGCTTGGAAGTCGCGACCGATTGAGAGCATCAACGGGGTGCTTCGGCGGACGGTGCGTGAGATGTTCGAGTTGATGTACGAGGCCCGGGGTGTGGGGTTGGCGGCCAACCAGGTGGCGATCCCGTATCGATTTTTCATCATCAATGTCAGCGGCGATGCCGATCTGGCCGACGAGGAGCACGTCTTTCTGAATCCGGAACTCTCAAACCAATCTGGATCGGTCGAGGCCGAGGAGGGGTGTTTGAGTGTTCCGGAGTTGTATGGCCAGGTGAAGCGATTCGAGAGCGTGACGATCGAGGCATACGACTTGGACGGGCAAGGCTTTGCCATGGATCTCGAGGAATTGCCAGCTCGGGTCGTCCAGCACGAGACGGATCATTTGGACGGGGTGATGTTTTTTGATCGGATGAGTGAATTGGATCGCCAGGCGATCGGGCCTCAGATCGACGAATTCGTAACGGTGTTTCGGCACGGTCAATCGACGGGTGAGATTCCGGAGGACGGATTGTTGACGGATCAGCTTGAGGTACTGGAACGCGACGGGCTTGGGGGTTGAGGTGACTCTGAAGCTGCTACTGATGGGCACTGGCGAATTCGCCCGTCCGACGTTCCGGGCGTTGGTCGAAGGTCCGCATCAGGTCGTCGGCCTGGTCACTCAGCCGGACCGCAGCGGAGCCGGCCAGCACGACCATTGTCATCCGCTCGAGTCGATCAAGTCGGAGTGTATAGCGAGGGGCATTGCGGTGTTGCAGCCCGAGACGGTGAACAGTCCCGAATCGATCGCTGCGATTTCTGATCTGTCTCCGGACCTGGCGGTGGTGGCTGCCTATGGCCAGATTCTGCGACCCGAGTTGATAGCGGTGCCGCGGCTTGGTGCGGTCAACCTGCACGCCTCGCTGTTGCCTCGGCATCGAGGTGCTACACCGATTCACCACGCGATCCTGGCCGGGGACACTCGGACGGGGGTCAGCCTGTTCCAGATTGAAGCAGCCGTCGACACGGGGCCGGTGTTGGGGATGGCCGAGGTTGAGATGTCGATGACCGAAACGACCGGCGAGTTGCACGACCGGCTGGCCGAATTGGCGGTCGCGTTGGCCGATTCGGTGGTCGACGCACTGGACACTGGCACGTCGGTGCCATTGGTGCAGGACGACAGCCGGGCGACTGTTGCTCCGAGACTTCGCAAGTCGGATGCCGAGATCGACTGGTCGGGGGACGCGGCGGCGATCGACCGTCATGTGCGGGCGATGCGGCCGTGGCCCAACCCGTTCACGTTCCTGCACCAGGGCCAGCAGGCGGCTCGTCGGCTGATCGTCCATGCGGTGGAAGCCGGTCCGGACTGCAGTGGTGCGAGTGTGGGTGAGGTGATTGTTGGCGAGGGGATCGAGGGTTTGGTGGTCGGGTGTGGTGGCGGGACGGTTCGGATTCTGCGGCTGCAGCCGGAAGGTCGCCGGTCGATGGATTCGGTCGAATTCCTCCGCGGAATAGGCTCATTGGAGTCGTCTCGGCTTGGCCCGATTTCCGACGACTGAGCACTCGGAACCCCTCTTGCTCGTGCCGGGTGATTCTGAGACCATCCGTGGCCGTTGCAGTGGTCCGTTTCCGACGCTTTCCAGTCCAAGTTCGTCTCGTATGCGCCGACTCACGACTCTTCTGTTCGGCATGGCCCTCGGCGGCGGCTTGGTTTTCTCGGCTCACCACTACCACTTGGTCCGCACGGGGAAGCAGTTCCTGTTGATTCCCAAGATCGACGTGTCGCTGGTCGATCCTTACGTGGACACCAGGAAGTGGCATCTGGACGACTGGGAGTCTCATCCCGATTTGCTGGAGGCGATGAGCGAGCAGGGTCATGGCGACTTGTTGCCGACCACGCGATCGGGCGACATACGACGAGGCGGATCGGGAGATTCAGGAACAGACGATTCAGGCGACCATCTGGGTCCGATTCCGCGGCGGCTGATTCCCGATGGCCTGATTCCTCGCAGCGGAGCGAACGACCAGCCGAACCAGCCGAGGACACGGCGTCAGTAGATGTCCTGCACGAACGATCCGGACTGCAACGGCGACCTGCAACGTACAGGCGGCGTGTCATTTGCTTGGGACGTTCATCCGTCGTTTGGCGACGTGTTATTTGGATTCGATCCGTCTGAGGGGTCTGAGGCATTGCCTTTGGATCGATGGCGGGAGGACGGTCGGCTTGAAGTGGTCAAGACGGGTCGGCACCGCACGGTGTATCGTCTGAATCCGGCCGATTCGGACCAGTCGAGTGAGTCGGATCAGGTGTTGTACATCAAGCGATACCGAGCGGCCGACTGGAAGGCTCGGTGTCGTCGTCTGCTTCGCGGTTCGACGTCGCGTCGCGAGTACGACTGGATGCGGGCGGCTCGGGCACTGGGCGTGCCGACGGCCGATGTGGCTGCGGTGGGAGGCCCCTTATGGCCGGGCTACGACCGGGACAGCTGGTTGGTGAGTGTCGGTGTGCGGGATACTCGAGTACTGGAGGAGCTGTTGGCGGACACGGAGGCGGTCTTGAGTCGATCGGAGCGTCGCAGCGTGGTGATTCAGGCGGCCGAGATGATTGCTCGATTGCACGACGGTGGTCTGTGGCACCGCGACCTGCATGCGGGCAACTTTCTGGTGCAGCGTTCGCCTGGTGCCGGCTTGCGTCTGGTTCTGATCGATCTGTACCCGGTCGTATCTCGCCGGCCGACGAAATCGAGACGTCTGGCGGGGCTGGCTCGACTGGCCGCATCGTTGGGATCGAGTGTGACTCCGTCGGAGCGTTGGTTGTTTCTGGAGAGGTACCTGGAGTGTTCGGCTTCGCTGGATATCGACCGAGCTGGTCGTCGCGAGTGGGCGAGGTTGTGGCGGGAGTTATTTTTCCGTCATCGCGAACGGACGTGGCGGCGATCGGATCGGCATTGGTGGCGAGGTAACCGAAGGCTGTTGATTGCGGATTCCGAGCGAGTGTCGTGTCGTGGCCTGGCATTTCTCGGTCGCCGCCAACTCGAACATCTCCGCGACCGCCTGTCTGCCGTCCCGCCTCCGGTGGGTACCTGTGTGCCTTTGACGACGGGTCGCGGTGCGGTGATGACTCGCGTGTTGCGATTTGACAAGTCACCTGATGGCGAGTCGGCACGAGAGGTCTGGGAGTTGGGTCATGCGTTGTGGCGTCGCGGCCTGCCGGTGGTGCGGCCGTGGTTGTTTGTGGAAACAGACCGATGTGGAGTGCTGGCCATGCCGGTGCCTGAGCAGGCTGTGCCGTTGTCGGAATGGTCCGACCGTGCATCGGTCGAACGCGAGATCCGTGTCTTGAAGGAGCGGATTTCACGAGTGGGAGTTTCGACCGAGGACCTGGGCAACGACCATTTCCTGGTCGACCCGACGAATTCCGATTCCCCGCTGCTGGTGCTGCCAACCTGGACGTCTCGACGTACCCCTCGGCCACGCACGCGTGGACGGCGTGCGGCGATGTGGCTGTTTTGTGTCTCGTTGTTGGCTGCCGGTTGCATGGCGAAGTCGGCTCCGGTGGCCGAACCGCCTGTGAAACATTCGGTGCAGTCGGAACGATTCACGCTGCTCAGCGACGTGCCGTTGAGGAAGGACCACTGGTTGATCGTTGATCTGGAACAACTGGAACGCCAGATCGTCGTCGGTCTCGAGTTGCCCGAGCCATCTCGCGAGGTGGTGGTGCACGTGTTTGCGAGTCGTCGCGAATACGAGGCATTTTTTGCCGTCTCGTATCCTCAATTGCCCAACCGCCGCGCCTATTTTCTGGGCACTTCGAAGCGGCTGGCCGTCTATACGTTCTGGGGTGACAGGATCCAGGAGGATTTGCGTCACGAGTTCACTCATGGGATCCTCCACTCGTCGCTGAAGCGTGTGCCCTTGTGGTTGGACGAGGGTTTGGCCGAGTATTTCGAGGTTGTGGGTCCGAAGCCGGGTGGTATCAACATCGAGTATTCCGATCGGCTTGCGGCTGCAGTGGCCAACGGCTGGCGACCGGACCTGGATCGGCTGGAGCAGTTGGAGCATGTGGCGGACATGCAGCGAGTGGATTACGAGCAGGCGTGGGCCTGGGTGCATTTCCTGTTGCACGGTGACCCGCGTGGTCCTCGGGTGTTGCGCGAGTACCTGGACGATCTGGGCAAGCGACCGTACGTGGGCTTGTTGGGTCAGCGGCTGTTCGAGGCGATCCCGGACGCCGACGAGCGGCTGGTGGCCTACGTCGCCGGTTTGCCGACGTTGGCGCAGGTGCGTCCGACCAAGTAGCAGTCCCCGGGGTGGTGGCGAGGCTCTATTCTTGGGGTCGTCTGCGTCGTCGTGGTCGGATGTTGTCGGTTGAGGGCATTTCGGTGAGCGTGATCTTGATGGTTCGGTTCTTGCCATCGCGTCGGATCTTGACCGGGTAGACCTTGCCGACTTCGAGTCGTTCGACGATCAGCTGCAGAGTGCGGGGTCCCTCGATCGCCTTGCCGTCGAAGTGTTGAATGATGTCCTGGGGCATAATTCCAGCGGCTGCGGCGGGCGAGCCGGGCATGACGGACCCGACGACGGCTCCGGTCCGGACCTGGACGTCGAGTTTTTGGGCCAGCTGTGTGTCGATCGCCTGCACGGAGACTCCGATCCAGGCCCTGCGGACCCGTCCGTCGTCGATCAGCTGCCGGCTGATCCAGCGGACCATGTTGACTGGCACGGCAAAACCGACTCCGGCCGACGACCGAGTGAGGGTGGCGATGGCGGTGTTCATGCCGATCATCCGTCCGTCCATATCGACCAGGGGTCCTCCACTGTTACCCGGATTGATTGACGCATCGGTTTGCAGAAAGTCCTCACGCTCGGCGATGCCCGGTCCACGTCCCTTGGCGCTGATGATGCCGGCGGTGACCGAGAGTTCCAGTCCGAAGGGGCTGCCGATGGCGAGCACCCAATCGCCGACTTGCACCGAGTCGCTGTCGCCGAGGCTCAAGGCCTGCAGCCGACCGGCTCCTTCGATTCGTACAATCGCCACGTCGGTTCGCGGGTCGCCCTTGATCTCGGTGGCAATGAACTCGCGACCGTCGTGCAACTGAACGACCACTTCCTGGGCGTTCTTCACCACGTGGTAGTTGGTCAGGATGATTCCGCTCTCGTCGATGATCGATCCGGATCCCATGCCCTGGGGGCTGCGAGGATCGGGGCCACCGGGGCTGTCCTGCTGGCTGCGACGACGGAAGAACTCGCGGAATCGCTCGGGCGCTTCGGGATGCTCTTCGAAGAACTTCTCGGCCTCCTCCTGAGTCATGTCGGCACGAGCCTTCTGTTTGGTGTGCAGCACGACAACCGAAGGCAGAACCCGTTTGGAGACCGTGCGGAAGACGTTCGACAGTTCCGTGACTGTGGCTGCATGGGCTACGGTCGAGGGTGCGGTGGAGGATTTGGATTGAGACTGAACGGTTGCCTGTTGTCCGAACCCGACAGCGGCCACCAGTCCGACTCCGCAGACCAGCGAGATCAACCAGGGTGTACTGTTGCGAAGCAATGTCATGGTGAGGCTCCTTTTGGCATCGAAACAGGTTTGGCCAGCTCGTCGGGGTGAACAGGGTCGTGGCCGGTTCCCGAGTCAGGTTTCGTGTCTGTTCCCAGTATAAGGGCATACGTCTGTACCCTCCATACGCGTTGGCCGCTCGTTGACTTAACCGGCAGAGAGGCATAGTTTGCGGATGGTTGAGTGATGGTTGAGTGATGGTTGGGTTGGGCGAGTTGGGCGAGTCGGTTGCTGTTGTAGTGGCGAAGAGTGGTTTGAGGTGTCACGGGCGTGGATTACGAAACAGAGGGAATGACGTGGGAGGTTCGGTTGGCGGGTTGCCAGCAGGCGATCGGCGTCCAGTTCGAGGACCTCGATATTCTCCGCCGCTGCCTGACTCATTCGTCAACTGCTCGAACGCGATTGGAGAGCAACGAGCGGCTCGAGTTTTTTGGGGATGCGGTGTTGGGGCTGGTGGTGTGCGATTACCTGTTCCGGACATTTCCCGAGTGTTCCGAGGGCGAGATGACTCGGATCAAGTCGGCGGTGGTCAGTCGCACAGCCTGTGCCGAAGTCTGTCTCGAACTCGGACTCGAACAGTACCTCAAGCTCGGCAAGGGCCTGGTCCGCGGGACCGGCTCGGCACGGACCATCCCCACCTCGATTCTCGCCGCCGCCTTCGAAGCGTTGATCGCTGCGGTCTACCTGGATCGCGGTCACGAGGCGGCCCGCGAGTTGATCGAGAATTGTTTGGCCGAGCGGATCTGGCAGTCTTCGGATTCAGAATCGCGAAATTACAAGCACCTGCTTCAGCAGTTGGCTCAGAAGCGTTACGGCGAGGCTCCCAATTACCTGCTGCTGGACGAACAGGGTCCGGACCACGCCAAGTGCTTCCAGATCGCCGCGAAGATTCTGGACGAAACGTTCCCTGCAGCCTGGGGTCCGACCAAGAAGGAAGCCGAACAACTGGCGGCCGAACAGGCACTGGGACACCTGCTGCCAACGGCCGCTGAAGATGACAGCGAGGATGACGGCTGGGACGACGATTCGGACGACATGGGTCCGAGTACTTCAGCAGGTTGATTCGTCGCGTGCTGTTGCGAGATCGCGTTGCAGGTTTTCGAAACTGGTCCGGGCAATCCATTCGGCACCCGGCTCGTAATCGAAGACTTCGACCGACACCCACCCGTCGTATTGGATGTCTTCGAGTGCTTTGAGTATGGGGACGAAGTCGGTATCACCCATGCCGGGTCCGAGCAGGTTGGTGTCATTGACGTGGACGTGTCCGAGTCGATCGACGTGCCGATGGAGCAGTGTGGGGACCGGGTCGGTTTCTTGCCCGACCATCGCCTTGACGTCCTGGTGCAGGAAGAAGTTGTCGACGTCCGAGTTGGCTTCGACCCGTTCGATCAACTCGACCGCTTCGGCACAGGTCCTGATGAAGTCGGTTTCGTTGGTGGTCAGCGGTTCGATGCAGATGCAGACATCTCGCTCGGCCAACCGCGGCAGTGCTCCGGCAAAGACTTCGGCCGCGTATTCGATCGCCTGCTCGCGAGTCACCCCGTCGAGCAAGTTTCGTTGTGCGGGTGATCCGAAGACCATCAGGTGCCCGCCGAGGTCGGCACACGCATCGCCGAGTGCGATCAGGTAGTCGCGCGTAGCGTCTCGGACAGCCTGGTCGGGTGCGGTCAGGTAGAGGCCTTCAGTCTGAGCGAGCAGCCAGTGCAGGCCGATGATCTGCAGGCCGTGCGATTCGGCCTGTTGTCTGAGTTGAGTGCGACGATCGGCTTCGAGTTCATGGATTGAGGAGGCGAGAGCGAACGGTGCGGCTTCGATCCCCGTGTACCCGATCTCGGCCATCAACTCGCACTGACGTTCCCACTCCCAACCCTCGAACAGTTCCTGGCACAGAGCGAATTTCATCGAAGAGTCCTTGTCGTACGGTGCGTTTGGGGGTTGGGCCATCCTAGCAGGAAGCCCAGGTACTGGCTTGCCGTCCACCAGGAGCGTCTGGAGAGCCAGTCTCTGCGGCTTGTCAAGTTGGGCAGTCTGGGACGAGATTCGAGGTTCTCTGGATTTTACCGGCGATCGTGCCGAGTAAAGAGAAAGCGGTTTCACCGGTTGGTGGGGTCGTACCGGTTCTGCACGCATCTCGAATTCTGTCAATTCCACCTGTGTTGTCTCCATTGATGTCGTCTGTGTCCCGAATCCGCCGTCCGTTTGATGTTTCAGCCCGCATTGCGCGCCTGCTGAGATTGTCGCCGGTGTTTTTGCTGGGTTGCGTAGTGATTTCGGCCACATCGGGGCGTGTCGAAGCGGGATACTGCGGAGCGGCCAGCTACCGTGGGTGTCCGACTCGGGCGTGTCGGGCCAGCGACGAGTTCTGCACGGCGAAGGTCCGTTGCCGAACCGAGTACCGGACGATGAAGGAGACGGTCTGGGAGCCGAAGGAGTACACGGTCTACAAGACGGTGTTCGACACGGTTCAGGAGCGAATTCCTCTCGAGTGCACTCGGACGATCTACGAGACGAAGTATCGTCGTGAGAACTACACGGTGAAGATTCCTACGTGCGAGACGAAGTATCGCACCGAGAAATACACGGTGTGTCGCAACGTACGCGAGACGAAGTACAAGGCGATCAAGTGTGTTCATCGCTACGCGGTGCACAAGACGAAGCACCGTGAGGAGCCGTACACGGTGACTCGTCACGTGCCGGTGAAGAAGATTCGCGAGGTCAGTTACACGGTGTGCCGGACGGTGCACGAGACGAAGTACCGCGAGGTGAGTGAGACTCGACACAAGACAATCCGCGAGACTCACTACAAGGACGTGACCTGGAAGGTCTGTCGGCCGGTGACCTTGTCGAAGGTGGTCGAGGTTGATGGTGGCGAGTGGAAGACGGTGAAGGTCCGATGTCGGACTCCGGTCGTCCCCAAGTGCAGCGGTCCGATTCGGCCGGGTTGCGAGAAGCCGGTGGTCGCCGCGTGTGCACCTCGGTTCCGAAACAAGCGGGTCTGGGTCCCGAAGCGAGTCAAGAAGAACGTCTCGTGCACGACTCATGTCACCGAGATCAAGCACAAGCGAGTGCCGTACACGGTGTGTCGTCAGGAATCGTACTGCGTGAAGAAGCGAGTGCCGTACACCGTCTGCAAGGTGATCCGCGAGCGAAAGACTCGGAAGGTGCCCTACACCATCTGCAAGATCGTCCGCGAGTGTCGCACACGGAAGGTGCCCTACACCGTTTGCGAGTGGAAAGAGAAGACACACGAGAAGCGGGTGCCTTATACCGTCTGCAAGGTGATCCGCGAAAAGAAGACACGACGCGTGGCCTACACCGTCCACGGTCATCGCACCGAGACCCGAACCCGCTCGATTCCCTACTGTGCTCCTCGCAAGGTCTGCTACACCCGCTACGTCACTCGTCCCAAGCGAGTGCCTCGCCAGGTCGAGTACCAGGTGACCCGTTGCATTCCGCGGACGGTCACTCGCAAGGTGCCGGTCCGTGTGACTATTCCGCTGAAGATCAAGTCGAGCTGTTCGAAGCCTCGCGACTGCGAGACCTGCACGGACTAACGACTCGAGCCAGTCCCTGATAGTTTCTCGGGTCTTGGGAACTTCACAGTACCGGTTGGCGTCCAAGTTCTACTCGGTCGTTGCCTGCGAAAGGTGATGCCAGTTGGAACGAGGCGGGAAACTCGGGCCTGGAGACGCGACACGTGATACACCCGCTTTGCACTCGGCCACGGACCCTGCTGGTCCTGGTAACGCTGTCGTTGGTTCTGTCGTCGGGATGGGCAGCTCTTTCTGAACTCGCCGACGGGACGGCTCGAAAAGCCGCCGATCGTGCTCGGGCGAAAAAGCTGTTGGCGGCGGGGAATGTCCGCGAGTCGTTTGAGATTTCTCAACGGTTGGCTCTCGATGCCGACACCTCACCGAGCCTGGTGGCTGGCGACTTGAAGCAGGCGATCCTGTGCTTGGGCCGATTGGGTCGAACGCCCGAGATCGATGCGATGCGGGATCGGTCGGTCTTGGTCCATCGCGGCAACTGGCGGTTGTTGTTGTCGGCGGCAACCAGCCTGTCCAACGGGGTGCACTCGGGCCGCGTGGTGGCCGGTGAGTTCCAGCGTGGCAATTCGCGCGGACGCGGGCAATCCATGAGTTCCTTCTCTCGCGACCGATCCAAGGCCCTCGGTTGGCTTGAACAGGCTCTCCTGCTGGTCGTTTCCGAGTCACAGAATCGGAAGGACGCGGGCCGTGTCGATCGAGGCCGATTCTACATCGAACTGGCCCGGATCATCATGCAGGGTCGTGAAGCGGGCGAGTCCTGGAAGCTGGCCATTCTGACCGATCCCGGTAGCAGCGTGGATCTCGAACAGTCCGGTTTTGGTTTTTACCGAGGCAGATTCTCGGGCACACCGCGAGGTGCACCGGTTGACGAGCTGGGGCGGCCGCTGTTCCATGCCGAGTCGAAGACGTACCAGGCGGCGACGTCCGACGGTCAGCGTTGGCGATGGTCGTTGGCCGAAGCGGTCCGTGCCAACCCGGACATCAGAACCGAATCGCTGCTGATCCGTGCCCGGTTCCTGTTGAACCAGTTCGGCGTGCAGACAATGCGACATTCGGGCATCCAGCCTCGCCGTACAACCGGCAAGGACGACGACCTGCCGGTGGCGGGGCCGTGGTCGGTTGGCGGGTTATCCGAGACCGAGACGATTGCTCGACTGGCGGGCGGGGTGAAGCGATTCGATTTACCGGCCGAGCACAACCACATCGCCTTGTTGGGGGAAGCGGCCCGCGCGGGACGGGGTGCCTCGGCCAGCCAGTCGGCCGACCTGCTGGCTGGCGTCTTCGAAAACCGACAGCAGTACGTCAGCGCGGCGGCCGCATGGCGGGAAGCGATCGAGAGATTCGGGCCGGGTAACAACTCGTCGCGCCGCAAGAAACTCGAGCAGATCATCAACGGCTGGGGCCAGTTCGAGACGGCACATGTGTCGCCGGTCGGAAGCGACACATCTGTGGATTTCCGTTTCCGAAACGGCAGCGAACTGACACTCGAAGTGTTCCACGTGCGTGTCGATCAACTACTCAACGACGTCAAGGTGCATCTGAGGCGAAAGGCCATTCGGGTCGACTACAACAGCACGAACGTCGAGAACATCGGCTACCGGCTGATGCAGCAGGACCAGCAGAAGTATGTCGGTCAGCGAATCCGCTCGTGGACTCACAAGTTGAATCCACGACCCGGCCACCAGGATCGGCTGGTGACGATCTCGACCGGGCTCAAACAGGCGGGATGCTATCTGCTGACGGCTCGGATGACCGGCGGAAACCACAGCCGCATTGTCATTTGGAAAAGCGACACGGCCCTGGTGCACAAGCGGATCGGCGGCGGCGATCTGTATTTCGTAGCCGATGCGGTCAGCGGGTCGCCGGTTGCCGGTGCCAAGGTCGAGTTCTTTGGTTACGAGCAGAATCGGATTGGGAAGAACCAGTACGAGATCAAGGTGAGCGAGTTTTCCGAGACCACCGACGCCCAGGGCCAGGTGGTGCCTCGGCCGACCGACCCAAGACGTCGTCTACGCTGGCTGGTGGTCGCTCGGACGGCCGATGGCCGACGTGCTTATATGGGGTTCCGTTCGGCGTGGTCCGGTCGACACGTGTCGCGAGTCTTCGAGCGGACTCGCGTGTATGCGATCACTGACCGGCCGGTCTACCGGCCGGGCCAGAGTGTGAAGTTCAAGTTCTGGATCCGGCAGGCTCGTTACGACAAGAACGACATCAGCATATTTTCCGGCCGAAAGGTGACGATCCAGGTCAGCGACCCGCGGAACCAGGAAGTGGCCGTCCGCGAGTTCACCACCGACGACTTTGGTGGTTTCGATGGCGAATTGAAGCTGGCCGGCGACGCCAACCTGGGCAACTACAGCATCCGGATTGTTCGTGACAAGTCCGATTTGACGTTTGGGGTCAACAAGCGGGTGGCCGGTGGTGGCGGAACGTTTCGGGTCGAGGAGTACAAGAAGCCGGAGTACGAGGTGACGATCGAGGCTCCCGATCGGCCGGTGACGTTGGGCGAAACGATCACAGCCACGGTTCGGGCCAAGTACTATTTCGGCGGACCGGTTGTCAAGGCGACGGTCCGCGTGCGTGTGTTGCGCGAGTCGCATTCGGACCACTGGTACCCCACGGGGCGGTGGGACTGGTTGTACGGACCGGGTTACTGGTGGTTTGCGTCCGAGTACGACTGGTATCCGGGCTGGCGGGTGTGGGGCTGTCGAGGCCCGATGCCGACGTGGTTCGGTCGGTCTCATCAGCCACCAGAACTGGTGATGGAGAACGAGGTAGAGCTTGGCGAGGACGGGACGGTCGAGTTGAAGATCGACACGTCGTTGGCCAAGCGATTCCATCCGGACACCGATCATCGATACCGGATAACGGCCGAGGTGGTGGATCGATCGCGGCGGACGATTGTCGGCACCGGTTCGGTGATGGCTGCTCGGCAGCCGTTTCGAGTGACGACCTGGGTGGATCGCGGCTTCTACCGGACTGGCGAGACGATTCGCACCAGTGCCCAGGCCCGCACGCTCGACGGTCGCACGGTGTCGGGCAAGGCTCGCTTTGTGCTTTATCGGATCAACTACGACAAGCAGGGCCAACCGAAAGAAAAGACGATTCGCAGCTGGGACGAGCGGACCGACACTCAGGGCCGTGCTGCGATCAAGTTGCTGGCCACCGATGCGGGGCAGTACCGGATTGCCTGCGAGGTCGAAGATGCCGACGGGCGCCGGATCGAAGGAGCCCACCTGTTCGTGGTGCGTGGTCCCGAGTTCGACGGCAAGGACTTTCGTTTCAACGACCTGGAACTGACCGCCGATCGCCGTGAGTACCAACCCGGGCAGGTGGCTCGGTTGATGCTCAACACCAACCGTCGCGGCAGCACCGTGTTGCTGTTCGTGCGAGCCGAGGGGGGTGTCTATCCACGTCCGCGGCTCGTGAAGATGAAGGGGAAGAGTACCGAGATCAGGATCCCGATCGGGCCTGGCGACCGGCCGAATATTTTTGTCGAAGCCATCACTGTATCGGGCGGAAAGCTGCATTCGGCGGTGTGCGAGTTGTTCGTGCCGCCGGAAACTCGGGTCGTCCATGTCGACGTGAAGCCGTCTTCGAAAGAATACCGCCCGGGAGCCCCCGCGATACTCGACGTGGCGCTGACCGACGCAGCTGGCAAACCGTTCGAGGGTTCCCTGGTACTGACGATGTACGACAAGAGTGTCGAGTACATTTCCGGAGGCAGCAACGTCGCTGAGATCCGGAAATTCTTCTGGAACTTTCGCCGCTCACATTATCCTCAGACCACCTCCAACCTCACTCGTCACTCGGGTAACCTGCTGAAGCGTGGCGAGGTTCCGATGATGCGGTTGGGAGTCTTCGGCGACCTGGTGGCCACTCAAACCCGCGGCCGCAGGGCGCCTCAAGAAGCCGCAATGGGTGGCGTGGCCAAGGGCGTGAAGGCGCTCGGGATGGCGATGGAGGGAGGTCGAGCGTCAGCCGATGCGGATGGTGCGGATAGTGTGGATGCGGGGGATGGTGGCCAGATGGCTGCTGCGACTCTTCGCAGCGAGTTTGCCGACACGGCGTTATGGGTCGGATCGGTGACCACCGACAAGAATGGACACGCCCGCTTGACACTCGACATGCCCGAAAACCTGACCACCTGGTCGGTCCGTGCCTGGGCGATGGGGCACGGGACGAATGTTGGCGAGGGGATGGCGAGTGTTCTGACGACCAAGAACGTGCTGGTCCGCTTGCAGGCGCCGCGGTTCTTTACCGAAACCGACGAAGTGGTCGTTTCGGCGATCGTTCACAACTACCTGGATGATGACAAGACGGCCTTGGTCCGGTTGGAGTTGGACGGAGGCACGTTGTCGGCGGTCGATCCACTGGAGAAACGGGTCCAGCTACCGGCTGGTGGTGAGGTTCGAGTCGATTGGCGGGTGCGGGTGACGGCTGCGGGTGAAGCGATTGTCAGGATGGCGGCTTTGACCGACGTCGAGAGCGACGCGATGGAACTGACGTTTCCGGTCCACGTTCACGGGATGCAGAAAACCGTGTCGGGGACAGGAGTGCTTCGCGGGGACCGGCAAACGGCGGTTGTCGAGTTGACCGTGCCGATGGCGCGGCGGCCCGAGAAGTCTCGGTTGGAAATCCGTTACACGCCGACACTGGCCGGTGCGATGGTCGATGCCCTGCCCTATCTCGTCGATTTTGAATACGGCTGTACCGAACAGACTCTCAACCGATTCCTCCCCACCGTGATCACTCACAACCTGCTCAAACGGATGAAGATCGATCTCGAGTCTGTTCGCAAGAAGCGGACGAATCTGAATGCTGGGGAACTGGGTGAAGGAGCTGAGCGGGCTCAGCGATGGAAGCGATGGAAACGGAACCCGGTGTTCGACAATGCCGCTGTGACTGGCCTGGTGAAGCAGGGGGTCAAGGCGTTGGCGGATATGCAGCTTGCGGACGGAGGCTGGGGCTGGTTCTCGGGCCACGGCGAGCAGTCGAGTGCTCACACCACAGCCACGGTTGTGCACGGTCTCAGTATCGCCTTGGCCAACGACGTCGCCATTCCGCCGGGCGTGTACGAGAACGGAGTGGCGTGGTTGAAGAGGCACCAGGCTCGGCAGGTGCTCAGGCTGAAGAACGCACCGACGAAGACCAAGCCATACAAGCTCAGAGCCGACAACACCGACGCACTGGTCTTCCGGGTACTCGTCGAAGCCGACGTGCTCGAGGTTGCGATGAGCGATTTTCTGTACCGCGATCGGGTTCAGCTGAGTGTTTATGCCAAGGGGTTGGTGGGGCTGGCTTACCATTCGAGCGGTCAGCAGCAACGCCTGGCCATGATCATTCGCAACATCGACCAGTTCCTGCAGCAGGACGACGAGAACCAGACGGCGTGGTTGCAGTTGCCCGAATCGACCCGTTGGTGGAGGTGGTATGGGAACGAGGTCGAGGCGAACGCGATCTATCTGAAGCTGTTGGCATTGACCGATCCGAAGGGTGTTCGAGCTTCGAGGCTGGTCAAGTATCTGCTCAACAACCGCCGTCATGCGACGTATTGGAACAGCACGCGGGACACGGCGTTGTGCATTGAGTCGTTGGCCGAATACATGGATCGCAGTGGCGAGTCGACACCGGACGTGACGATCGACGTGTTGATCGACGGCAAGGTGGCCAAGTCGGTGAAGGTGGATGCGGCGAACCTGTTCAGTTTTGACAACGCGGTGGTGATCGAGGGCGACGCTTTATCTGGTGGAAAGCACACTGTCGAGATACGTCGCAAGGGTGAGGGATCGGTGTATTTCAACACCTGGTTGTCGTACTTCACGACCGAGGACTTCATTGGCAAGGCCGGGCTGGAGATCAAGGTGCAGCGAAAGTACTACCGTCTGGTGCGGCGCAAGGATGCGACGTCGGACGTGGCAGGAGGTCGAGGCCAGGTGTTGAAGCAGGACCGGTTGGTGTATGACCGGCAGCGAGTGGAGCATCTGGGCAATTTGACGAGTGGTGATCTGGTGGAGATCGAGTTGGAGATCGAGAGCAAGAACGATTATGAGTACCTGGTGTTTGAGGATCCGAAGGCGGCGGGTTTTGAGCCGGTGGATCGTCAGAGCGGTTACACGGGTGGTTATCCGCGAGTGTATCGTCAGTTGCGAGACGACCGGGTGGTATTTTTCTTTCGGGCCTTGAATCGGGGCCGTCACAGCATTTCGTATCGAATGCGAGCCGAGATCCCTGGCCGTTTCAGTGCTCTGCCGACTCGCGGCAGTGCGATGTACGCTCCGGAGTTGAAGGCCAATTCGGACGAGATCCGCCTGGGGATCGCCGACCGGAAGTAATCTCAGGCCAGGGACTGGCCTCTTTATGAAAGTTGGTGTTCTGCTTATACTTCGCGCGCCATGGAGAAAGAACTGCGTGCAGCCGAGATGGCGGTCCGCGAAGCGATGACGCTTTGTCGAGCCGTGCAGGACGGCATCGATCGACTGGTGCTGGAAAAGAATGACCGCAGTCCGGTCACGATTGCCGACTTTGGCAGCCAGGCACTCGTCTGCCGGTCCCTGTCACGAAGCCTGCCCGATGACCCGGTGGTCGGCGAAGAGGATGCTTCGGCACTTCGCCAACCCGAGCAGGCCGAGTTTCTCGATCGCATTAAGGATGAACTGGCCGCTCGAGGTGTTGACGCTGACCCCGAGTCGATCTGCAATTGGATCGACCGTGGCGCTGCGGATCCTGGCGACCGGTTCTGGACACTCGACCCGATCGACGGCACGAAAGGGTTTCTGAGAGGCGATCAGTACGTTGTTGCCCTGGCGCTGATTGTTGATGGCATCGTCGAAGTGGCCGTGCTGGGTTGTCCGGGGCTGGGGTCTGTCGAGGTGGCTGCTGAGGGTGGACTGGTATTCTCTGCGATCCGCGGTGCCGGGTCTCGAGTCGCTCCGGCTGCAGATCCCGATGATTCCCGACCGGTCATCGTCAGCGATTGCACCGACATCACTCGGGCCCGCCTGTGCGAATCGGTCGAATTGGCTCACAGTTCGCACGACCGCTCTCGGACCATCGCCGGGATGTTGAACCTGCAGTCCGAATCGGTGCACATGGACAGCCAGGCGAAGTACGCGACAGTGGCCGATGCCGGTGCCGAGATCTACCTGAAGTTGCCCGTTGATGCGGTTTACCAGGAGAAGATCTGGGACCACGCGGCGGGGTTGCTGGTGGTCAGCGAATCGGGTGGCACGGTGACCGACACGTTTGGCCAACCGTTGGACTTTTCGTTTGGCCGGACACTTTGCGGGAACACCGGTGTGGTGGTCACCAACGGTCTGCTTCACGAGCAAGTTCTGGCCGCCGTGATGGCATCAGAGCCGACCACTCGGGACTCGAACGATGGTCCCTGACGCTTCGAGCCTGACCTTGCTTGTCGTCGCCGGCGTAATCGTGGCGTTGGCAGTGCTGAAGGCGGCTCCGGATATGATCCTGCTGGGAGGCCTGGTGTTGCTGGTCGTGATGGGCGTTTTTCCCAGCACGTCGCTGGCCTTATCGGGCTTCGCCAATGAGGGATTGGTGACGGTGGCGGTGCTGTTCGTGGTGGCCGAGGGGATGCGGCAGACGGGTGGGTTGGGAATGTTGGGTGGTTCGTTACTGGGTCAACCCGGCAGCCTGCCTGTGGTGCAGGCTCGCATGATGCTGCCGGTCTCGTTGGCGAGTGCTTTTCTGAACAACACCCCGGTCGTGGCAATGGCGATGCCGGTGGTCAGCGATTGGGCTCGCAAGCACCAGGTGGCCGTGTCGCGATTGCTGATGCCCTTGAGCTACGCGGCGATTCTCGGAGGCCTTTGCACCCTGGTTGGCACCAGCACGACGCTGATCGTCAATGGGTTGATGATCGATTCGGACCGAGTGGATCTGCGTGGCGCGGGTCATGGGTTGGGGATGTTCGAGATCGGCTGGGTGGGTGTTCCGTTGGCGGTGATCGGGCTGGTGTACATCGTGTTGGTGTCGAAGTGGGGGTTGCCCGACCGGCGACCGGCGATCGAAGCTGCATCGGATCCTCGCAAGTACACGGTCGAAATGCTGGTGGTTGCGGGCAGTTCGCTGGTGGGGAAGTCGATCGAAGCCGCTGGTCTGAGGCATTTGCCGGGTATGTATTTGGTCGAGATCGACCGCAACGACCGGGTGTTGCCGGCGGTTGCTTCGGGCGACATCCTGGAAGCCGACGACCGGCTGGTATTTGTCGGGATCGTGGAATCGGTCGTCGATTTACAGAAGATCGCCGGCCTGGAACCGGCCACCGAGCAGGTCTTTCAAATCGACGGGCCTCGGTCTCAGAGGCGGTTGGTCGAGGCGGTGGTTTCGGAGCGGTGTCCGTTGGTCCATCAGACGATCCGTGGCGGTCGATTCCGCAGCCGTTACGCCGCGGCGGTGATCGCCGTGGCCCGGCACGGCGAGAGGATTGACAGCAAGATTGGTGACATTCGCCTGAGGCCGGGTGACACGCTGTTGCTCGAGGCTCACCCGAGTTTTCTGGAGCGACAACGCAACAGCAGCGACTTCTACCTGGTCAGTGCCGTCGACGATTTCACTCCACCGCGGCACCACTTGGCGTGGGTGGCTCGCCTGGTCGTGCTGGGGATGGTGGGGGTGGTGGCGTTGGAGTGGACGGGGATGTTCGAAGCGGCCTTGGTCGCGTCGTTCCTGATGCTGGTGAGTGGTTGCCTGAAGGGTCCGGAGGCACGTGGTGCGATCGACTGGAGTGTGGTGTTGGGGATCGGGGCCGGGTTGGGGATCGGCGAGGCGATGCGAGTCAGTCATGCGGCCGAGCGTGTGGCGAATGTGTTGTTCACGTCAGCGGATTGGGTGTTTGGCCTGGCCGGCGAGACCATCGTCGCTCATCCCCAGGCCATGCTGGCTCTGGTCGCCGGGCTGACACTGGTGCTGACGAATATCATCACGGCTAAGGCTGCCGCGGTGCTCGTGTTCCCGATCGCCACGGCGACGGCCGACGTGGTGGGATGCAGTGCGATGCCGTTTGTGATCGCCGTCGCCTTGGCTGCCGCCTCGGGGCTGGCCTCACCCATCAGCTACCAGACCAACCTGATGGTCTACGGACCCGGTGGATATCGAGTTGCCGACTACGTGAGGTTCGGGGGTCCGCTGAGCGTGATTGTCTGGATCGTGATCGTGCTGCTGGTCCCCTGGGCCTGGCCGATATGACAGTCCCTGGTGGGGCGGGTTAGGCTGGCCGCGTTTTCGGGCGCGACCTACAATGACGCCTTGCAGGATTCGTCTGTCCAGGTTGCGGCACCTCAACTTGATGAACTCAAAACAAGTCGACCTGAGAAACCGGTGGCTGGCCGCTGTGCTGGCCTTCCTGCTACCCGGTGCCGGGCACCTTTATCAGCGGCGATACTTCAAGTCCGCAATCTACTCGTCCTGCATCCTCGGCATGTTCATCACCGGGATGGCCATGGGAGAATGGAAGGTTGTGTACTGGAGATGGGAGCCGGGCGGGCATCGCACGTTCGGGTACCTGGCTCAGGTCCTCGTCGGACTCCCCGCCCTGCCCGCTCGGTGCCAGGCCATGAGGTACACCGTGCCGCCGGTCGACGACTTCAGTGCCGATGGTCGCCTGCGACTCGATTGGATCAAGGGCAGCGATGTCGATGGGGAACTTGATGCCGAGTTCACCGGTCGGTTCCGATACCGGCCCGACTCCGAGTCGTTTGTTCCGGAGGCTGGAGGCGAGTTTCCTGTCGAGCCGATCGTCGACGTGACCGGTTGGATCAGTTGGCAGCGAATGGACGGAGAGTACAGCGGGAGTTTCGAAGGGCATACGTCGGATGGCAAGCCTGTCTCGTTTACTCTGGTCGACGAACCGACGATCACTCCACGCGTGTTCGCTCATGGCGAAATCACTCCCACCGTACTCCGCCGCGACGACGAACAGCCGACTCGCGAGTTTTCCAATTCGCTCCGCTATCTGCGCTGCGATGTCAGCGACGGGATGCGGACGGGTGAAATCGAAGGGACGGTGTCGCGGCCGTTCTGGAACTGGTTCCAGGTACCGCTTGAGGACAAGGCGTTGGAAGAGATCCACGGCCGGCTGGGGCGGCGATACGCCTTGGCGGAAGTCATCACCTGGATCGCCGGGCTACTGAACCTGTTGGTGATCTGGGATGCGTTGGAGGGTCCGGCGTATGGTTACGGGGACGAGGACGAATCAACCGAGGGTCAGGCGACCGACTGAGTCCGCCTTGGGGTGGTCCGGACGAAGGAGAAACGACGGTGGACGCTCACAGCACTTGGTACCTGTTGCCGCTGGCGATCGTGATCAGCTTGGTCTATAGCACCAGCCGCTACGAACTCACCTCGAAAATCCTTACCCGGGCCGGACGCATGTTCCTGACGATCATGATTTTCATGGGAATCGTCTTCGTCGTCCTCGACACACTCTCGTTCTGGCTCTGAACGGTCAGCCACCGCCAGCTACGCCGCGCCAGCTACGTCGCCGACGGCTACGTCGCCGCCGGCTGCGGTTGTCGGACGTCCGAAGTAGATTTCCTGAGCCCGTGTATCGGCGAGCACGTCTGCGGGTGTTCCGCTGACCAGCACTTTGCCCTGGTAGACGATGTACGCTCGATCGATCACTTCGAGAGTTTCTTGTTCACGGTGGTCGGTCAGCAGGATCGAGATGCCTTGATCGCGGAGCCTGGCGATGATGTTCTGGATCGTGTTGATGGTCACCGGATCGATACCGGCGAAGGGTTCATCGAGCAGGATCAGTTTGGGTTGGCTGGCCAGGCAGCGAGCGATTTCGAGGCGTCGTCGTTCACCTCCGGAGAGGGTCGAGGCAATCTGAGCGTGTCGATCGGCGATACCGAACTGGTCGAGCAGATCTCCGATTCGCCGTTTTCGATCGGCACGTTTGACTCCGAGAAACTCGAGGACGACCTGCAGGTTCTGAGCAACAGTCAGCTTGCCGAAGACACTTTCGTCCTGGGGCAGATATCCCAGCCCCAGTCGAGCTCTGCGGTAAAGCGGCCAGTGGGTGACGTCGGTGCCATCGAGGAAGACCTGTCCCTTGGTGGGCGTGACGAGTCCGCAGGTGATGCGAAAGGAGGTGGTTTTCCCGGCACCGTTGGGTCCGAGCAAGCCGACGATTTCTCCGGTTTCGACAACAAAATCGACACCATCGACGGCCCGTTTTCCAGGGTAGTCCTTGACCAGGCCTCGGCACTCCAGCAGTGGCATGTCTTGGGTCCTCCCTGACCCGAGTTCAATTTCAACGGCCGTCTAGCGAATCCGTTTCATGCGTTGGAACTGAGGATAGAACGGAACGCGGAACTGGGGGTAGTTCGAAAGTGCAGGTTGTCGAGTCTCGACATCGATCTGAGCGTGGTAGAACCAGCGATTGAGTATCGGCAGACGTCTCAGCATCGATTCCCCACTGCCGGGGAAGCCCTGTCCGTCATTGAAAAACGGAAGTCCGTGTGGCCAGTAGATGTAGAAGGCCTTGCCGACGAGTGCCTTTCGAGGCACCGCGTGTCGCCGGGAGGCACCACGGCTGTTTCCCCAGAGCCGCCCATCCTTGCTCTTGGGCGAATTGTCTCCAAGCATCAGGAACTCGTCCGGCCCCAGTCGAAACACCGCTTCCCTGGCCGAATTGCTGTAGCGTTGGTGCCAGGTACGGGGGTCTGCGAGTGCAGCGAGCAGCCCGTTCTGGTCGCTGCTTTCGTCTCGCCACGGCGGGTTCACCGATCGCGTGTCGGGATCGCGAACCACCTCGCTGCGGTAGTAGATATCGCGAGAGATGCCGAGGTGCGAGACGGTCAGGCGGGCATCTTGAGCGGCGATTCCCACCGGAGCCAGGTCGTCGATCCCCGGTCCGGGGAAATCGGTAGCATCCTGTCGATACGAGACGTCCGGGCCGAGTTCGACCAGGTTGCCGTCGACCCACAGGCAAAGCCGATCGTCGACGTTGGCGAACCGAAGGGTGTGTCGGCCGTTCTCGAGTCGCACGCCTTGGGCTCGACCCAGTACTTCCTGTTCCTCCCCGTCGCGGTTCAGATCGATGCGGGAGGTCATGCGAACCGTCGCCTTAGCCAGGTCGAATTCGGCCCGAAAACGACGGCGGCCTTCGATCAATTCCAGCCACAGCAACCCCGACTTTCCGACCTGCTCGACGTGGATCTCGCACGACAGAGTCAGGTCGCCCACCCAGTAGCAGTCCTGGTCGCGGCCCGGCAGATGGCCTCCTTCGTACGTGTTGTAGCCGCAGAAGTCGGTGATCAGCCGAGGCCGGGGCAGCGATTCGATCGCTCCTTGCCCGGTCCATGTTTCGGGTTCAGGCAAGAAGTGTCGGTACTTCAGCCAGTTCAGTTGTTTCGAAGCGGCGAGTGAGAACGAGCGGGCGTCGTCCGAGACCGTCCAGCCGGTCTTGGATTCGCTCCAGCCGGCCACCGCACGCGGGTTGTCGAGGTCGCGTTTGACGGCGGACCAGCGACTGGGCCAGCCCCGAGCGTGCAATCCGGTCTCGGGGAAATCGTTGTCAAAGACCGGCAATTGCAGCACGTCCTGCTTGTCCGGGTCGGATTTTCTGAGAATCTGGCGGCTGCCGTCGGGGTTGGCCACGTAGAGATTCCCCTGCCGGATCACGATCGTCTCGTTGGGCAACCCCACCATTCTCTTGATGTAGTTGACGTTGGGCTGCTCGGGGAACTTGAACACCGTCACGTCCCATCGCTTCGGTGGACCGAACTCGTAGGGAAACTTGTTGACCAGGATCCGGTCGCCCTTGAACACCGGCAGATCCTTGATGTCGTTCTCGTTTCGGCAGTTGGGGCAGTAGGAGGACGTGAGTCGGAGGTTGGGCTGGTACCAGTCCTCGTGCAACTCTTCACTCGCTCCAACCGCATAGTTGTGCCCGCACGCCTCGCAGTCGACATCCTTGTGTCGGCCGTAGAGCGTCGGAGCCATCGACCCGGTCGGAATCACAAAGGCTTCGGCCTCGAACGTCTTGAAGACGAAGGCCAGGATGAACGCGATCGCAAACGACTCGATCGTCTCGCGCCAACCACCTCGCCGTTCCGGCTCGACACCGGTCAACAGATCCGAAGCACTGCCCGAAGGCCGGGTGCCGGGTTGGGTGCCGGATTGGGTGCCGGGTTGGGTCGAGTCATCCGACGGAGTCATAACGGGTGTTGTCTTGGAGTTGTTCTTGCGAGGCTGACGTTTTGCGAGTTGTCGTTTGAATCAGCGAATATACCGGATGCGTTGGACGTCGGGAATGCGGATGTGTCGCCGCCGACCGGCGAGATCGACCTCCCATTGCCTCGAAGGCAGGTGGACCAGCAGTGGCCGGCCGATCACCAGTCGTCGTGGAACGCCGGGGTTTGGCCACGAGCGGCTGTCGAGTGACACGGGGCTGTTGTCGCCCAGCATGAAGAATTCGTCCGGACCCAACTGCCAGGGCGATGTGGTTCCGTGTTGTCCGTGCGAACCGCGGTAGTACACGTCGCGGTCGATCCTCAGGCTGTGGATTTCCAGGTCCCCGGCGGCGGCGCCCAGACGAAGCAGTTCGTCCGGTTCGGGTTGTTTTGGTGCGACGGGTTTCGAGAGGGCCAATGGCGGGAGCACAAGTTGTCCATCGACGGCAGCTCGCAACGTCTGGTCGATCGTCGAGAACTCGAAGACGAGCCGGTTGCCAGGTTGTGGTTTTTTCAGAGGCACAGATTTCACCGTCCGTCCATCCACACTCAGCGACTGCCTCCTTTCCGCGGAATCGCGGGTCCATCTGACCCGGTGACTGGTGGTCAGCAGCTCGATGAAAAACCGAGCCGGCGAATCGCCCGCAATCAACTCGAACGTCACCAGCACTTCATCCACCGGCCGTGTCCGGCTTCTGGGTTGTCGCGGGTTGTAGGCGTAGCGGTCGCGGACGGAACCGGGTTGCTGGATGTCGAGGTGGTGGTGAGTCAGCCAGCTGATCGAGTTGCCCATCGCCGCGAAGCGGAATCCGTTGTCGTGTTCGGACCATCCGGGGCCAGTCGTCCAGCGGCGTTGGCCGTCGGGTGGGCGGAAGTTGTCGTCGTAGACTGTGACGCAAAGGCCTCGTTGTTGTGCGAGAGTTTTTCGGCAGAGTCGATCGCCGGCATAGATGTTGCCGTCAACAATCTGGATCGATTCGCCCGGAAGCCCGACCACTCGTTTGACGAACGCGGTGGTGGCCTGGCCGGGACGTCGAAACACCATGGGTTCGAAGCGTTTCACGTCCGAGAAAACCCAAGGCAACTTGTGGACCAGCAGCTGGTCGCCTTCGTTTCGAGGCACGTTTGAGACGTCGATCCCGGTCCGGCCGCAGTTGACGCAGGTGGCGACGGCCGGTTGGTTCGCTGGTCCGTCGACGTCGGTGCCTCGAGCAAACTCGAAGCCGCACTCGGGGCAGACGACTCGTTTGTGGTAGCCCAGCAGGTGTGGAGCCATCGAACCGGTTGAGATCAGGAACCCCTCGACCAGGAACCCCTTGAGTAGTGATACCGAGATGGCCGTGCAGGCGATCAGTTCGAGCAGGCCTCGAATCGGACTGCCGCGGCGTGGCATCTAATGGTCTCCGCTGGAATCGAGGACCGAAAGGAATGCCTTCTGAGGAATCTCGACCTCGCCGAACTGCTTCATTCGCTTCTTGCCAGCTCGTTGATTGGCCCACAACTTTCGCTTCCGCGTGATGTCGCCGCCGTAGCACTTTGCCGTCACGTTCTTCCGCATCGCCGGAATCGTCTCGCGAGCGATCACTCGAGTTCCGATCGTTGCCTGCAGAGGAATTTCGAACTGGTGCTTGGCGATTTCCTGCTTGAGTCGTCGGACGAGTGAGCGGCCGCGGCGTTCGGCCTGGGATCGGTGAGCGATCGTCGAGAGTGCATCGACACGCCGCTCCTTGACCAGGATGTCCAGGCGAACCAGGTCGGCGGCGTTGAAGCCGATCGTGTCGTAGTCGAGTGTGCCGTAGCCCTTCGTGGCACTTTTCAACTTGTCGTACAGGTCGTAAACGATCTCGGCCAGAGGCAATTCGTAGACCAGTTGAGCTCTTTCGGGGCCGAGGTATTCGGTGCTCTGGTACCGACCTCGGCGGTCCTCGCACAGAGTCATGATCGTGCCGATGTTCTCGGCCGGCAGGATGAACGTGGCCCGAGCCACCGGTTCTCGCAACTCGTCGATTGTTCCGGAATCGGGCAGCTCCTGAGGATTGTCGATTCGGATAATGTCTCCGTCGCGCTTCAGCACCTGGTAAGTGACATTCGGCGCCGTTTGTATCAGCTCGATCCCCGCTTCACCCTCGAGCCGCTGCTGGATGATCTCCATGTGCAGCATGCCCAGGAACCCGCAGCGGAACCCGAATCCGAGTGCATCGCTGGTTTCCGGCAGAAACGTGAAACTCGAATCGTTGAGACTCAACTTCTGGAGTTCGCTTCGAAGCGTTTCGAAATCGGTGGCGGACGTGGGGTACATGCCGCAGAAGACCATTTGCTGAGGTTCGTGGTACCCCGGCAGCGGTTCGTGGGCTGGTTCTTCGGACCCGGTCACTGTTTCGCCGACTCGGACCGCGCCCAGTTCCTTGATGCGGGTGACGAGGTATCCGACCTGGCCGGGCCCCAGTTCCTGGCAGCGGGTCATGTCGGGCCGGAACTGTCCCAGTTCGAGCACTTCGTGTTGACCTCCAGCCCGCATGAACCGGACCCGGTCACCGGTGCGGATGGTTCCTTGCATGACGCGGAGATGGATGACGATGCCGCGATAGCTGTCGTACTTGCTGTCGAAGACGAGTGCTTGCAGCGGCTTGTCCGGTTCGCCTTGTGGTGCTGGCACTCGGTCTCGGATCGCTTCGAAGACCTCATCGATCCCGATCCCTGCCTTGGCGCTGACGAGTAGGGCTTCGTCGGGGTCGAGTCCGAGCATGGTTTCGATTTCGGCCAGCACTTCGTCGATCCGCGTCACCGGCAGGTCGATCTTGTTGATGACCGGGATGATTTCGAGTCCGGCTTCGAGTGCGGCGTAGGCGTTGGCGACGGTCTGAGCCTGGACTCCCTGGAAGGCGTCGACCAGCAGCAGGGCCCCTTCGCAGGCGGCCAGGCTTCTGGAAACTTCGTAGTGGAAGTCGACGTGGCCGGGGGTGTCGATCAGGTTGAGTTCGTAGTGTTGGCCGTCGAATTCGTGAGTCAGCGCGACCGAGCGTGCCTTGACCGTAATGCCTCGGTCTCGTTCGATGTCGAGGTCGTCCAGAACCTGGTCGCGAAACTCGCGTTCGGTAATCGTACCGGTCCGCAACAGCAGCTGGTCGGCCAGCGTACTCTTGCCGTGGTCGATGTGTGCGACGATCGAGAAGTTACGGATTCCGCTGGCGTCCATGGCGGGCGGCATCCTAGCGGACGGCTGGGAACGGGTCGAGACGGCCGCTAGTTGCCGTTGCCGGCACGAAGCCTCTGAAACGCGTCACGGGTGCCGTCGAGGCCCAGGTGTGAGACCGTGCCGATGTTGATGAAGCGGTATCCCTGGTCGCGCCACCGGGCCGCATGTTCGTAGCCGTTGTCGGTGATGCCAGCCGGCTTGCCGAACCGGCCAACTCGTTCGGGGAACCCGTCAAGAATCTTGACGACATCGGGATGCCGCGGCTGGCCGATGACTCCCATCGAAGCGGCGATGTCCTGCGGACCGGCAAACACCACGTCCACTCCGTCAACCGCGGCAATTTCGTCGATATTTTCCAGTCCCAAGGGCGATTCAATCTGAACGATGACGGCGGTTTCGGCATTGGCCACCGGCAGGTAGTCGCTCCAGTCGACGTCCATCATCATCGGCCACAGTGGCGAAACGCCTCGAGATCCTTCGGGCGGATACTTGCAGTATTCGACGGCCAAGCGGGCTTCTTCGGCGGTGTCGATCTGAGGCACCATGATGGTGCTGGCGCCGATGTCGAGTGCTTTCTTGATCCAGTTCGAATCGAGACCGGGGACGCGGATCATGGGCGAGACGCCGGCCTGGCGGCAGATGATCGGCACCCAGCGGACTTCGTTGGGACCGTACGCTCGGTGTTCGAGATCGATCCAGAGGAATTCCGGGCCGGTGTCGACCGAGAGTTTGGCGAGGATATCGGAGCAGTCGAGCAGTCCGACGCCCCAGGCGACTCGGCCGTCGTCGAAGGCCTGCTTGACCGGGTTGATGAATTCAGGCATCGGTTGGAACCTCGGCCGATTCCAGCAGTCCGGCCACTACCACAGCCGCATCGCCGGCTCCATCGATCCCCTTGAGGGTTTCGGCCAATTCGGCGAGGACGTTTCGAGGCACACTAAGCAGTTCTTCGGTCGCAGCCGCTTCGGTCGTGTCCGGGGCGGGCTCGTCGTCGGAATCGGAACCAGACCGTTCGTTGTTGAGACGTTTGGCTAAGCCCACGTGGTTCGAAACCACTCGGTCGAATGTCGCTCCGCAGTACGAGCAATCAACGGCGAGGGGGTCGTCGATCAGGACCTTACAGCCGCCGCAGCGGACGGTGTGAAGATCGGCGATCAGTGAAACGATTTCCGTCATGACGGGTGACTCGACGAATGCCAGGGAATGGGTGAGGAGTGGAGCTACCAAGACCAGTTGGATTGGACGTCGGAATTGACCACTGCCGAGCCTGGCCAGTTGCCTTCGTACAGAGTGGCAATGCAGTCGGCCGCTTCGTTGGCCATGTCCTGGATGCTGGTCGTGTCGGCTCCGGCCAGATGCGGGCTGACGACGATGTTATCGAGTGCGAAGAGGGGGTTGTCGGTCGAGGCGGGTTCCTGTTCGAAGACGTCCAGGCCGGCGGCGGCCAGCGGTCCGTTTTGCAGAGCTTCGCTGAGGTCACTTTCGACAATGATCCCGCCACGAGCCGTGTTGATCAGCACGCTCTGAGGCTTCATGTTCGACAGCACGCCTGCATCGAACAGGCCGCGAGTGTCGTCGTTGAGTGGGCAGTGGATGCTGATGGTGTCGCTTCGAGACAGCAGTGTGTCGAAATCGACCAGCTCGATCTGCTGCTCGGCACAGAAGGCTACGTCTGGGTATTTTTCGGTCGCGATCACCGTCATACCCAGTGATTGACAGCGGGTGGCCATGGTGCGTCCGATTCGGCCCAGTCCGAAGATGCCCAGTGTTTGGCCGCGAATCGGCCGCATCGGTTCGGTGCTCCAGCCTCCGGATCGCACCAAGCTGTCGTGGACGACGACTCGTTTCGAGACGGCAAAGAGCAGTGCAAGTGCCTGTTCGGCGACGGCCGCATGGTTGGCTGTCGGAGTGATCGTGACGACTCGTCCGAGTCGCGTGGCTGCCGGGATATCCACACGGTCGAAACCGACACCGCAGCGAGCGATCACTCGCAGACCCGGACAGCCCTCCAATACCTCGGATGTCAACTTCTCGCCACCGGCCAGCAAGGCATCGATTCCTTCCAGGCCTGAAATCGTCTGGTCGGCAGGTCGTCCACGAGTGAACGTGGAATCGTCGGGATAGCGGACCTCGAAACCGGCGTCGATCAACCGATCGACATGAGGACCGGGTTGATCGATCAGGGCTTCTGGAGTGATCAATGCGGTGGGCATTGGTGGCTGGTGACCGTCGAAGAACGTGGAAAGACGTACGGGCGGCGCCCGAGTCGATTGCCGCGGCCAAACGACTGTTCTACGAGGTCAACCTACCCTTTGCAACTGCCGGTCCCAGCCCCACCCCAGTCCTACCCCAGCCCTACCCCAGCCCTACCCCAGCCCTACCCCAGCCCACCTCATTGGCAGTTCCCCCTGGTTTCGGACCGGAATTGGCCGCTCATCGAATCGTAATAACGGCCCAGTCAACTTGCTGTAGGTCAGACTGTGCCTGACATCGAACGACCAGCGGCCTGACTCAAGACCAGAGGGGGTCAACACGTGACACACGGGCTTGTTCCGGCCGAAAAATCGCGGAGTGTAAGTGTCAAGAGTTGACCCTCGTTGGTGAGCCGGTAGGGTGGGCATCTGTTTGTTTCCGTTACGCCGTGATACTGGGTTTGGAGTATTCAGTCATGCGACATTTGGTTCTTTCGCTAACTTTTGGAAGTGCTGTTCTGCTGGCCATCACCGTGTCTCTGGGTGAGGCTCAGGACGCTGGGGCGAAGAAGCCGACGGCGGCGGTTGCCGCCGGGAAGGCTGCTGGCGGTCCGGTCTTGAAGAGCAATCGGGACAAGGCGAGTTATGCGATCGGGTTGCAGATCGGCCAGGGGTTGAAGCGGCAGGGCTTGGAAATCGATCCCAAGCTGCTTGCCGTCGGGATCGCCGACATCCTGTCTGGCAAGAAGCCTGCCTTGAACGACGAGCAGTCGCGGGCGGCTTTGGCGGAGTTCCAGAAGCAGATGCAGGCTCAGCAAGCTGCCAAGAGCAAGGCGATGTCCGGAAAGAACAAGAAGGACGGCTTGGCTTACCTGGCGGCCAACGGCAAGAAGCGGGGAGTCAAGACGACCAAGAGTGGTTTGCAGTACACGGTGCTTCGGGCTGGTAAGGGAGCCACGGCCAAGGCGACGGACAATGTCGCAGTGCATTACCGGGGCACTCTGATCGACGGAAAGGTCTTCGACGAATCGTTCAAGGGTAAGTTGCCCGGTTCCTCCGACATGACGGTCCGGTTTGCCGCGAACCGGGTGATCCAGGGTTGGACCGAGGCGTTGCAGTTGATGAATGTCGGTTCGGTCTACCGCATGGTGATTCCTTCGGAGCTCGCCTACGGACCACGCGGTGCCGGCCAGGAGATTGGCCCGGATGCGGTGCTGATCTTCGAGGTGCATCTGGTGGCGATCGAGTCGGGCAAGAAGAAGTAGCTGGCTCAGGCTTCGGACCGGCTCGGGAATGGGAGCGGACGTGCCTGCGACACTTCGTACCGCCGACATCGTGGTGATTGGCCTGGGAATGGCCTTGATCGCCGCGATCGGCGTGATGTGTTCTCGGACGAGCAAGACGGCGGGCGGATACTTTCTGGCCGACCGTTCGTTACCCGGTTGGGCGGTCGGTTTTTCGTTGATGGCCACGATCGTCAGTTCGATGACGTTCCTGGCGTTGCCGGCGGCGGCGTACCAGTCGAACTGGCGTCACCTTCCGGCCAACGCGATGTACGTCCTGGCATTGCCTGTGGCGTGGTTGTTGTTCATCCCCTTTTATCGGGCTGGTGGGTTGCAGTCGGCCTACGAGTACTTGGAACGCCGTTTCGGACTGTGGGCTCGTCTGTACGCCGGCGGAGCCTTCATTTTGTTCCACGTGGCTCGAATGGGGTTGATTCTGTTTGTGGCGTCCGAGTCGTTGCAGCTGATGTTTGGCCGCCGCGAGGACTGGTTCCTGGACCTGGTGATCGTCGTGTTTGGCGTGATCGTGGCTGGCTACACGGTGCTGGGCGGCCTGAGAGCGGTGATTTGGACCGACGTGCTGCAGGGTGTGGCATTGATCGGTGGCGGCCTGATCTGCCTGCCGATCCTCTTGGGTGGGATACCCGGTGGGTTGGGTGGTTTGTTGGAGGTTGCCGGTGAGCATAAGAAGATGAGTTTCGGGGTATCGGCTGGCGATGTGGCCAGCCACACACTTGGTGCGACGATGCTGACGAAGCTGATCGTGTTTCTACAGATCCTGGGCACCGATCAGACAACGGTGCAGCGATACATGGCTGCGAGCAGCAAGCGTGAGGCGAACCGGGCGCTTTGGATTGGCGGGCTGCTGACGTTTCCTGTCTGGGCCTACTTTCTGTTCGTCGGCACCGCATTGTTTGTGTTCTACCGATTCCAGATCGATCCGGTCGTTGCCGAATTGGAACCCGAACAGATCTTTTCGCACTTCATCATCACTCGGATCCCTGCCGGCGTAGCGGGATTTGTGATTGTCGGGTTGATCGCGGCGGCGATGTCGACATTGGACAGCAGTATCAACGCGATCGCATCGACGATCACCAACGATTTCTACAGTCGTCTGTGGTGTCGAGATGGTGACGAGCGTCACCTGGGTCGGGTGGGGCGTGGTGTGAGCCTGTTGGTTGGCGGTGTGATGATCGGCAGTGGATTGCTGATCCATGCCACTCGGACTCCCGAGGGTGTCGAGGATGTGCAGACGAAGTTGTTGAGCATACTGGGTGGCGGGTTGTTGGGTCTGTTTCTGTTGGGGCTGTTGACTCGGCGAGCCACCGGCCGTTCGGCCGGCGTCGCCACGGCGGTTTCGGTCGCCTTGGTCAGCGGGTGGGTTGGCTTGAGTTCCGGCCTGGGGGCCGAGTGGTTTCCCGATCTGCACGAGCGGGTTCTTGACACATTCTGGGTCGGCGTGGTTGCCAATCCGTTGCTGTTCGGGTTGGGCTGGGCCTTGGGCCGAGGCCGCAGCGATTCGGACAGGTCGCTTGAGGGCCTGACAGTCTGGTCGGGACCGGTGCCTGGAGCGGTCGACTAGATCGAAGCGGCGGTCTGTTGCAATCGTTGTGCGAGTGGTCCGAGGATACGACTGAGGTGGACCAGGTCGAGCACGTTGCCGGTTGGGTTCCTTAGGTCTTCGGGATCGAGTCCGACCATTTCGAGTCGGCAGTAGACTCCGTTGCGCGTGAGCCCCAGTTTCTTGGCCACTCCTTGCGGGCCCTTGATCCGGCCGTCGGGGCTATTGCGAAACGCGGTGAGCAGATCGTAGAGCTGCACGAGTCCGCCGAGCAGGTTGTGAGCGTCGCTGATCAGGACTCGGTCGCCGGTCTCGAAGGCATGCTGCTCGACCCGCCGGATCGTCTCGACCAATTTTTCGACCGTTGCCCGATCTTCGTCGGTCCAGAAACCGTCGCGATCGGTGGTGCCATTAGATGATCCGTTGTGCGAACCGTTGGTGGACGTACCTGTCATGTTTGTGTCGATCCTCATCTGTTGCCCGCCTCGGCCCACACTTCCTATTTTCTCGTCGACGGTCGGCAATGACAAGACGGATCGGGCCACGGCGGTCGAATCTGCAGCCCGGGTCGTTAGCCGAATTTATCTTTTGGTAACTTGCCGATCAGGGATAGGCAACCCGCCACGGGCGGGAGCGCCAGCCCCCGATTTCTTTACTTGCCGTGTTCGGCGGTGTTGAACTAATCTCCCCGCGGTGTCATTTCGCGAGCGGGGTGTTGGCTTGAAACGTGTGCGTTGTCTACGTCGAACGCGAGGGTGGCTGTTGTCTACGGTCGTGGCTTTGGCGTGTCTGCGTCCGGAGATGCTGTTGGCTCACGAAACGCTGCCGGCGGTCCCGGTTGCGACCGATCACGGTGTCGACGGTTCCGAGCTGCTGATCCTGCTCTACATCTTTATTCTCGCGTCGTTTCTCGGTCACCAGCTGATCCTGCGTGTCCCGCCCCTGTTGCACACTCCGCTGATGTCCGGCACCAACGCGATTTCCGGCATTTCTTTGGTCGGTTCGCTGGTTGCTGCGGGGTTGGCCGAGCCTGTCATCTGCAACGTATTGGGTGGTTTGGCCGTGGGGTGTGCGATGTGCAACGTGGTGGGGGGATTTGCGATCACCGACCGGATGCTGGCGAAGTTCCGCAAGGGGAGTCGTTAGACCGTGCAGGGACTGGCCGAGTTGGTACCGATGTCGACCGAGTGGCTGTACCTGGCCGCTGCGGTGTTGTTCATCGTGGGGATCCGCGACCTGAGTTCGGCCGAGACGGCCCGGCGGGGCAACCTGCTGGCAGCCTGCGGCATGATCTTGGCCATAGTTGGCACGATGCAGCACGGGTTGATTGTCCAATGGGGCTGGATCGTGGTGGGGATGGTGGCTGGCGGAGTGATTGGCCTGGTGATGGCGGTGTTCATGCCGATGACGGCGATGCCCGAGCGGATTGCGATCGTCAACGGTTTGGGTGGTGCGGCCAGTGGGCTGGTAGGTATCTGCGAAGTCATCCGTCACGTCATTCTACCTCCCGAAGGCACCTCCGCATCAGACTTCAGTTCATTCCACGTCGGCGTGGCGGGTCTGGAGATCATGTTGGGTGCGATGACGTTCACGGGCAGCATAGTGGCATTCGGCAAGTTGCGTGGCCTGATCAGCACCAGGCCGATGACCTATCCGTTTCAGAACGTGGTCAACATCGGTTGGTTGTTGGTGATGCTGTACCTGATCTTCGGATTGGTCGTTGGCAGCCTGGATCCTGTCTTCTTCTTTGTGCTGGCCGGGATGGCGTTGTTGTTTGGCGTGATGTTCGTGTTGCCGATTGGCGGTGCCGACATGCCGGTGGTGATCGCGATGCTGAATGCCTATTCGGGCTTGGCCGCCGCGGCCACCGGCTTTGTACTCAGCAACAAGGTCCTGATCATCGCTGGTGCCCTTGACGGTTCGTCCGGCCTGCTGCTGTCGCTGTTGATGTGTCGTGCCATGAACCGTTCCTTGACGAATGTGTTGTTCGGTGCCGTCGGAGGATCTGGCGGAGGTGCTCAGTTCAGCGGCGGCGAGCTGCAGGGTGATCCTCAGTCGATTTCGACCGTCGAGGCTGCCGAACGGTTGTTTGATGCTCGTCGCGTGATCATCGTCCCGGGCTACGGCATGGCTGCGGCTGGTGCGCATTTTGCCATCCGCGAGATGGCCGACGTGCTCAAGGAGCGAGGCATCAGTGTGAAGTATGCGATTCACCCGGTGGCCGGTCGCATGCCGGGCCACATGAACGTGTTGCTGGCCGACGCGAATGTTCCGTACGACGACCTGGTTGAGATGGAGGAGATCAACCCCGAGTTTGCCGAAACGGACGTGGCGTTGGTGATGGGTGCCAACGACATTTGCAATCCGGCGGCTCGGACGGCCGAGGGGAGTCCGATCTACGGCATGCCGATCCTCGACGTCGACAAGGCGGCCCAGGTGATCGTGATCAAGCGGAGCATGAGTCCGGGTTTTGCGGGGATTCCCAACGAATTGTTTGTGGCACCGAATTGCGCGATGCTCTTTGGCGACGGCAAGCAGGTGGCCGAACAACTCATCGAAACACTATCGCTTTAGCCTCGCTTGATCGCGTGGGATATGAAAGGCAAGCATGAAGGTCGTGGTGCCCAGGGAACTGGCCGCAGGCGAGACTCGGGTGGCGGTGACGCCGCGGACGGTCAAGCGGATGGACCGTGCGGGGTTGGTCGTGCACATCGAATCGGGAGCCGGTACGGCTTCGGGGATCACTGATCTGGAATTCCGCGAAGCGGGTGCGACAATCGTCGCGGATCGTGCCGACCTGTTGTCCGGGTCCGAGATCGTACTGTGCGTCAGGCCTCCGGATTCCGAGACCATCGACCAGATCCCAACCGCCGCGGTGTTGATTGCGGTACTCGATCCGATGATCGAACACGCAGTGGTCGATCAACTGGCCGCTCGAAGCATCTCAGCCTTTTCGCTCGACATGGTCCCACGCATCGCTCGGGCTCAGTCGATGGACGTCTTGAGTTCCATGAGCACTCTGACCGGTTACCAAGCGGTCCTGCTGGCAGCGATGGCGTTGCCTGGAGTCATGCCATACCTGACCACGGCTGCCGGGACGTTGCATCCGTCTCAGGTGCTGGTATTGGGTGCCGGCGTGGCGGGTTTGCAGGCGATTGCCACGGCACGTCGACTGGGCGCTTTGGTCTGGGGCTACGACATTCGGCCGGTGGTCAAGGAGCAGGTCGAGAGTCTGGGAGCGAAGTTCCTGGAGCTGATCGACACGTCGGGCGCGTCGGAGGACGCTGGTGGTTATGCCAAGGAGCAGAGCCAGGACCAGGCGGCCAGGCAGCAGCAGGCGATGACCGAGCACCTGGCCCAGATGGACGCGGTGATCACCACGGCCTTGATCCCCGGCCGACCGGCTCCGATCCTGCTGACGACCGAGATGGTCCAGGCGATGAAGCCCGGTTCGGTGATTGTCGATTTGGCGGCCGAGCGTGGTGGCAATTGTGAATTGACCAAGCCGGGCGAGAACTTCACATCCGACTCGGGGGTGACTATCCTCGGCCCGTTACACCTTCACTGCACCGTGCCGGCACATGCCAGCCTGATGTATGCCAACAACGTGGCCAATTTTCTGTTGCACATGTGTCGAGACGGGCAGATCGATGTCGAGTCCGAAGACGAGGTGGTGTGTGGCACGCTGGTTACTCGCGGCGGCGAGGTCGTCCACGAGCGGGTGCTGGCGGCACGGGAGGCGACCGAGAGCTGAGGCATTCTACCGATGAGTTTACATGATGTTGTGTTGATTCCCGGGGACGGGATTGGTCCGGAAGTCACCGACGCCACCTGCCGGATCCTCGAGGCGGCCGGTGCTCCGCTGACGTTCGATGTGCATCATGCCGGACTGGCGGCATTGGAGCGTGGTCAGGACGTGTTGCCGGCTTCGACGATCGAAGCGATTGCGAATCACGGCGTGGCCCTGAAGGGTCCGTGTACGACTCCGGTCGGCGAAGGCTTCACGTCGATCAACGTGCAGCTGCGTCAGAAGCTGAACCTGTTTGCCGCCGTACGACCGGTGCGGAACCTGCCGGGTGTTTCGACTCGATTCGACGACGTCGACCTGGTGATCATCCGCGAGAACACCGAGGGTCTTTACAGTGGTATTGAGAACCAAGTGACTCCGGGCGTGGTGATGAGCATGAAGGTGGCGACCGAGACGGCCTGCGACCGGATCGCACGGTTTGGGTTCCGGTTTGCCGACCTGCGTGGCCGGAAGAAGGTGACGGTCTTCCACAAGGCCAACATCATGAAACTGACCGACGGGCTGTTCCTGCGTTGTGCTCGCCAGGTGCACAAAGCTGAGTATCCGAACATTGAGTACGAGGAAGTGATCATCGACGCCGGCTGCATGAAGCTGGTCCAGGATCCGTCACAGTTTGACGTGTTGCTGCTCGAAAACCTCTATGGCGACGTGGTCAGCGACCTGTGTGCCGGGCAGGTCGGCGGATTGGGAGTGGTTCCGGGTGCGAACATTGGCGAGGAGTTGGCTGTGTTCGAGGCGGTCCACGGATCGGCTCCGGATATCGCCGGCCAGGGAGTGGCCAATCCGCTGGCGTTGACCATGTCGTCGGTGATGATGCTGAACCATATTGCCGAGACCCGAAACGACACGGCGTGTCGCGAGGCGGGTGGGCGGATCAAGGGGGCTTATAACCGGGCACTGGCCGACGGTTGTCTGACTCGGGATCTTGGCGGCGACCTGGGAACGACCGACTTCGCGACTGCCCTGATCGAACGGATCGAACGGATCGAACGGATCGAACGGATCGAACCGATCGAGGACATGTCGTGATGGGTGCACTGGCCGCGTCCAGGCTGCTGGCAGTCGACGTGGGCAACAGCCGGATCAAGTTTGGGATGTTCGAGTTATCGTCGGCCGAGGCCGGCGCTGCTGGTGTGTTGCAGTTGCCCGAGTTGATGCAGTCGCTGGCTGTGGCTCCGGATGGCCGGATGCCATGGGAGGAGATTGGTGGCTGGTTGGGTGAGTTGTCCGGCGGCGGACCAGGTGGCATCGTGGCGGGTTCGAACCCGGCGGTTCGCGACCGGGTGGTCGACGACTGGCCGGTCGGATGGGCTGCGCCACGCGTGTTGACCGACGCCGGTTGCCTGGGCTTGGAAGTCCGGACGGCCGACGTGGTCGAAGCGAATCAGACCGGCATCGACCGGTTGTTGAATGCAGTGGCCGTGAACCGTCTGGTGTCGGACGGCCGCCCGGCGATCATCATCGATTCGGGCACGGCCACGACGGTCGACGCGGTTGATGCGGACGGAGTGTTTCTGGGCGGAGCGATCTTGCCGGGGTTTGGTCTATTGGCCCGTTCGCTGCATCGTTACACCGCCCTGCTCCCACTGCTCACTCTTGAAGAACTCGGAGCGGATCCGATCGAGGCGGTGGGCCAGGACACCCGTGCGGCGATCCGAAGCGGGTTGTTCTTTGGTCAATTGGGAGCCGTCCGGGAACTGGTCCGGGCCATGTTGGACTCGTTCAAGAGTGAGATTCCGGAGCTGTTCCTGACCGGTGGCGGTGGTCCGTTGTTGGCCACGGCGTTGACTGAAGCCCGTCTGGTGCCTCATTTGGGCCTGCGTGGTTTGGCCGAAGTGGCACTTGGGGACGATGCCGGGCGGTCGACGTGAGTGCTGCTCGAGTGGCGGTCCTGACGCCCAAGGGTCGCGGGGCGGTCGCCAGTCTGCTGGTCGAGGATGCGGTCGAGTTGATTGACCGGCATCGGCTGTTCGCTGCCGCCAACGGGAAGATGTTGGCCGAGCAGGAAATCAACCGGATTTGCTTTGGTCATTGGCAGGGTCGCGGAGGCGACGTCGAGACGGGGTTGGCGGGCGAACAGATTGTGGTGTGTCGTGTTTCCGAGGAACGGGTGGAACTGCACTGTCATGGTGGAACTGCAGCGGTGGCTCGGATTTTCGAGGACCTGGCCGGTGTGGGAGTGACGCAGTGCGAGTGGGTCGAGATGATCGAGGATGGCGGCAAGCGGCCTGCGAATCGGGTTGAAATCGAATTGGCCCAGGCGTTGTCTGCGGCGACCACGTGGCGAACCGCCGCTTTGCTGCTGGATCAACAAACCGGAGTGTTGGTGAATGCCTTGAAGCGGCTGGGTTCTGTGGATTGGAAGCAACGGGATCAGGCGGCGGGTTGGTTGGCCGAGTTGCTCGAGTGGTCGAGTTTAGGTCGGCAATTGGTTGTGCCGCCGACGGTGGTCTTGGCCGGGTTGCCCAACGTGGGCAAGTCGAGTTTGCTGAATGCGTTGCTGGGGTTCGGCCGAGCGATTGTGTGGGACGAACCGGGGACGACTCGCGACGTGGTCGTTGGCCACACTGCACTGGAGGGGTGGCCGATCCGGTTGGCGGACACGGCGGGGTTGAGAGCGACGGAAGACGAGATCGAGGCGATCGGCATCGCGCATGCTCGCAGGGAACTGGATTCGGCCGATCTGGTGGTGCTGGTCGTCGATGGGTCGCAGGGAGTCGACGGGGACAGTCGGCGGTTGATGGACGAGCTGAGTGAGGCATTGGTGGTGGCCAACAAGAGTGACCTGGGGGATGTTGCCGAGGGCGAGTTGCCAAGCGACGCGCTGGTGGTGTCGGCGTTGACCGGTGCTGGTATCGATCGTTTGGCGGCGGTGATTGCAGAGAGCCTGGTTCCGGCAGTGCCCGATCCGGGAACGGCGGTACCGGTGTCGGAGAGGTTGATTGGGAGCCTGGAGCGGGCGGTTCTCGCGGTTGCCCGGAACGACGAGAGTGGTTTTCGAGCGGCGATCGACGAAGCGATCGGGTGATTCGTGGTCCGCGAGGTCACCGCGATGGTTCCCGCGACCAGACTTCAGCGAGTTGGTCGGCGTAGACCTGTTTCCAGTTGCTCTTGGAGTCGAGTGCGTCGATCAGTCCGGCTTGACGGTGTCGATCGAGAACCAGGGTCTGGATGTTGTGTCGATCGAGCCTCGTGTTCCAGTCGTCGGCGACGCGGATCACCTGGATGTAGTCTTGCCACGCGGATTCGGGGACGAGGTGAGCGTGCGAGGCGACGAGCAATTGGATTCGTGGTGGCCCTTGCCAGATCAGGAAGTCGCCCCATTCGTAGGCGGCGAGGACGATTCCCTGTGGAGGGTGTTTGCGGAGCCAGTCGGTGACTTCGATTGGCGTGGCTGCCGAGACGATTGGCCGTCGCGCGAGCAGGTTGTCACGCTCGGTCAACATGCCACGAGCTGCCGGAGCCGCGATCACTGTGGCGAATGCGATCATGGCCACAGCGAGTCCACGGCGGGCTGGATTTTGCCATCTGGCCGAGGTCAGCTTGGCAGCAAACGGGGTCGGTTTTCCGAGTGTTGATGTCTGGAGTGCGACGACCAGTCCGGCGACGGGGGCCCACCAGTTGATCATCCGCGAGCACACCAGTGCGGCGATGCCGGTTGTCACGAGCATCACCAAGGCCCAGGCTCGAACGGGTTGTCGGCTGGCGAGTCCGAGCGCCACGATCAGCACGGTGGCGACCAGCATGGCCTTGGCTTGTGGCTGGTCCCATGCCAGCGGTTGCCACTCGATGATATCGGCCAGGTTGGGGTGTCGGCCGATCCGCCAGGCGACCCACGGCAGGTGGAATCCATAGGGGGTGGCCAGCAGGGGCGCGAGCAGTCCGACGATTGTTTGCCAGAGTCGAAATATGAATTGGCGGTCGGTGCACCAGGAATTCAGGCTGCGTGTTCTGGCGACGCGATCGATGGCTCGGCCGAGCAGGTGTGCGGTCAGCAGCAACCAGCCGATGACGAACGAGCCGTGCAGGTTGCCCCAGGCCACCAGTACGACAGAGACCAGGACCACTCGCCACCAGGCCGGCCTGGGGTCGTGGAGCAGGGCGAGCAGCAGTGTGAAGCAGGCCAGTCCGGCCAATTGCGGTCGGATGATCTCGAGTTGTTGCCAGCCGACGGCCAGGAAGATGGCGGCTCCGGCGATCGCCGCAGGGATCCGGTGGCGGCACCTGGAGACCAGGACGGGGCAGATTGCCAGTAGTGCACATCCGGTGACCAGTGTGGCGTACAGCAATTGCAGCGCTTCGACTCCTCCGGCGGCCAGCACACGGTATCCGATCAGCTGGCTCAGGCGGGCGGTGTTGACCAGTGGCGAGTCGTCGGCGTAGGGCAGGAACGGTTCTCTCAGGGGTGCCTGTCCGTCGTGTTCGGTCATCCAGCGTCCGTATGCGAGGTGTCCCCAGAGGTCGGTGTGCCACAGCGGCTGCCGGGCCAGCATGCTCCACAGTCCTGCCACTGCCGCCAGTAGCAGCAGGGGACCGACGAGTTGTCTGGGGCCGGGCAATCGGATGTCCACCTGCGGTTCCGTTATCGAGCGAGAATCGACTACAACCTTGACGCTCGACAGTAGCCGGTCGCCGAAGTGGTGGTCAAACATGGGAGAATCGCGGTGCAGCTGGGCGAGGGATTGAAGCGGGTGCCTTGGAGCGTGGTCGCGGCCGCGACGGCCCTGGTCGTTCTTGGCCTGGCAGGGATTTCGCGAGGCGACCAGTTGGCCGGATCGGGGGCGTATTTCACCCGTCAGTTGGTCTGGGTCGGATTGGCGATCCCGGCATTGATCGCCGCGGCCTGGGTGCCGTACCGGTCACTGCGTCCGGTCAGCTACCTGCTATTTGGTGCGACGATCGTGTTGTTGTTGCTGGTGTTCCTGATGCCCGCTCGTGGCGGAGCCCGCCGTTGGATTCCCCTGGGCCTGTTCGACATGCAGCCTTCCGAGCTGGCCAAGTTGACCTTCATCCTGGCTCTGTCGCACTACCTGATGTACCGCCGCAACTTCCGTCGATTCCAGGGCCTGTTCACTCCGTTCCTGCTGACTCTGATTCCTCTGGTGCTGGTGCTCAAGGAGCCGGATCTGGGAACGGCCTTGTTGTTTCTGCCGATGTTGCTGGCGATGCTGCTGGCCGCTGGAGCCCGATTGCGACACCTGATGCTGATCGGGATGATGGGCGTGGCGGTGACGCCGGTGTTGTGGCTGGGGATGAACGCCGAGCAAAAGTCACGAGTCGTCTCGCTGTTGACTCAGGTCGAAAACGGTCCGGTGCCTCGAGGCGACGGTTACCACCTGTACCAGTCGAAGCGAATGCTGTCGTTGGGCGGGACATGGGGTAGCGAGTTGTCGGGGATGCCGATCGACGATCCGGCCGCTTATCATCTGCCTGCGGCGAGGACGGATTTCGTGTTCTGTCTGATTGGCGAGAGGTTCGGGCTGTTCGGTAGCCTGCTGACGTTGGCGATCTATGCCGTGCTTGTGGTCAAGGGGCTAGCGATTGCGCACTCGACCCGCGAACCATTCGGTCGGCTGTTGGCAACGGGAATCGTCACCCTGCTGGCGACTCAGGCGATCATTAACACCGGGATGACCGTCGGGCTGATGCCGATCACCGGGATGACCTTGCCGCTGGTCAGTTACGGAGGTTCGAGCCTGTTGGCGACGGCGATCGCCCTGGGGCTGCTGATCAACGTGGCGATTCGGCCGGGCTACGAAGTGACGGCCGAACCGTTTCGGTTTGCAGCCTAGGGACAGGCACCCATCCGCCTCCGGCGTCTGGCGAGCCAGTCTCTGTGTGGTGCGGCCTACTTCTGGAAGAAGTCGGTGGGTCCACGCAGTGTGTAGTAGGGGTACTGCACGACGGCTGGCGGCTGGTTGGCCGGCGGGTACCTGAGTCCTTCGGGGGCTTTGTACTCGAAGGTGTGATGGTGCCCGGCGTGCAGAGCACCACGCTGCTGGTGCGGGCCTCCGTGCATCATGCTGTTGTTGCTGACGGGGGCGGCGTTGGCAGGTGCTGCTGCGTTCGGGGCTTGGCCTCGGACGATGCCTCGCGGGTTCTGGCAGCCAACGGCCAGTGACAGGCTGAGGCTCAGGCCAAGGCAGAGGGCAATTCGAGTAGTCATTGTCGGATGATCCCCCCGGTTTCGAGACCGGCTGAATTGAGTGAAACGTTGAATTGTTGTGTGATCTGGGCGCCGAATGTTGTGGTTGTCTTATCGGCAGTTGAGTGTTGTTCTGGCCACACAATGCGGAGAATCATCTGAATCCGAACAGGTGGTCCAGATCATCGATCTTGCGGCATCGTTGCAATCGAAGTAGATTACCGCGCGCCGGTCGTCGGCTCTTGTACTGAAACTGCAGGGAATAGAGAGCACTTCTCGTGTACGTTGCCGTGACCTCCCGCTGCTTGGGCGATTTGCCATTTTTTGATGCCTGCAGCCTGTTGGCTGATTATGGCTACACCCGAATCGAGTTTTGGCTCGACGAGAACAGCGATCATCTGAAGCCGTCAGATGTCGTTTCGGATCTCGAGGGGTTCATTTCTCGATACCGGTCTGCATCGAGACTGACGCCAGTGGCGTTTTGTTTCGAGCAGCCTGTCGACGTCGAGACATTCCGCGAGATGACCCGGTTGGCCAAGTTGATGCGGGTCGCTCAGATCACGGTCCCATCGACTCCACTGGGCACTCCGTTCAATGCCGAGATCGAGCGATTGCAGGAGCTGTTGGAGATCAGCAATGCTGCGGGCGTGCAGTTGTCGATCCGGACTCGCACCGGTCACCTGACTGAGGACGCTCACACCGCTGTGGAACTTTGCCAGGCCGTCAGTGGCGTGGGTCTGTCGCTCGATCCGTCGTACTACATCTGTGGGCCTCACAACGCCCAGTCGTACGACCAGGTGTATCCGTACGTGTACCACGTGTATTTGCGAGACACGACGCCCGAGGAGATCCAGGTGCAGGTGGGTTTGGGCGATGTGGACTACAGCCGGTTGATCAGCCAGTTGCGTCGCGAGGATTACGACCGGACATTGTCGGTCGATTTCTTCCCCGACCAGTACGGTGAATTGGATCGGGCGTTGGAGTTGAGGAAGATGCGGATGCTGCTCGAGTCGTTGTTGCTCTGAGCGGGTGTGCGTGTCGTATCCGGGCAGGCGTCCTGCTTTTGGCGGGCGGGCCGTTCTTTAGTAGTCGTCCGGGTTGCCGAACAGGCTGCCCAGGTCACCGGTACCGCCTTTGAGAGCCGAGCGTTCGATGCGTTCGACTGGCGGCACGTCGGTTTCGGAGTCGTCACCCGGTCTGTCTTCGGGTTTGCGATTGGCCAGGGCCTTGAGTGACAGAGAGATTCTTTGTCGTTCGGCATCGATTTCGAGCACCTTGACGTCGACTTCCTGTCCTTCCGCGA
>Ga0209403_10000484_pt1 | contig 59355 bp, 62 predicted proteins | sample ArcticOcean_MG_C_8_FD_187440 | JGI IMG/M metagenome (GOLD analysis project Ga0209403, IMG submission 187440) | Marine microbial communities from western Arctic Ocean - ArcticOcean_MG_CB11_86 (SPAdes) (version 2) | ecosystem: Environmental > Aquatic > Marine > Oceanic | place: Arctic Ocean... | reverse complement strand
TATGAAGCTGGTGTTAACTTTAAAGCCACTGGCGATTGTTTAATTATAGCTCCACAATTTATTTGTGAAAAAAAACATATAGATGAAATTATTGATAAATTAAGAAAAGGAATATTAAATTATTCTAAAAACTTAAAAAACTGATTTCTATGAAAATAGGCGTTCCTAAAGAAATTAAACCTCAAGAAAATAGAATTGGCTTAACACCAGATAGCGTAAAAACCTTAACAGCAAACGGCCATAAAGTTTTAATCGAAAATAATGGTGGATTTGAAGCTGGGTTTGAAAACGATCATTATATAAAAGCTGGCGCTCAAATAGTTGATAAGGCTGAGGATATTTTTAACGACTCAGAAATAATTGTTAAAGTCAAAGAACCTCTAAGCAATGAAATTAAAATGATCAAAGAAAACCAGATTGTTTTTACTTATTTGCACTTAGCTGCAGCAAAAGAGTTGACAGAGGGTTTGATTAAATCTAATTCAGTTTGTATAGCTTATGAAACAGTTACAGATAGTCACGGTCGTTTACCATTATTAGCTCCAATGAGTGCAGTAGCTGGACGAATGTCAATTCAAGCTGGTGCCCACTCATTAGAAAAAAATCAAAAAGGTAGAGGTTTATTATTAGGTGGAGCCCCAGGTATTGATCCTGCAACAGTAGTTATTCTTGGAGGTGGTGTGGTTGGAGAAAATGCAGCTTTGATAGCTACGGGAATGAAGGCTAAAGTACACATTATAGATAAATCTCAGGAACGTTTAGATCAATTAAAAAAAATATTTGGGGAAACAATTATCCCTGAATTAAGCAATAAAACAGACTTAAAAAAATTAATTTCTAACTGCGATCTATTGATCGGTGGGGTTTTAATTCCAGGGGCAGAGGCGCCAAAATTAGTTACCAAAGATATGTTAAAATTAATGAAAAGAGGATCGGTAATTGTTGATGTAGCTATAGATCAAGGTGGATGTGTTGAAACTAGCAAACCAACAACTCATGCTAATCCAACATATATTGTTGATGATGTAGTTCATTACTGCGTCGCTAATATGCCCGGAGGAGTACCAAGAACTTCAACGCTTGCGTTAAATAAAGCTACCATTCCTTTTTTATCAAAGTTAGCTGACAAGGGTTATGAAAAAGCACTAAAAGAAGATAAAAATTTTCTCGCAGGATTAAATATTTTCAAAGGACAGGTAACTTACAAAGCTGTAGCAGATGTATTTGGACATAATTATATTTCGCCAGCTAATGTTATAGGAGCTTAATATAGCTTCTTTCTTAGAGGAGAAAGAAAATGTATAGACCATTGCCAGATAGATTAACAATTAAGAAATCACCTATCGAAGGCCTAGGACTTTATGCAACGAAAAATATTAAATCTAATATATATATTGGGCTAACTCATATTTTAGATGAAAGATTTGAGAATAATTACCTAAGAACACCACTCGGTGGTTTTTACAATCACTCAGATAGCCCTAACATTCAAAGAATGGTAACTAATGTTTTGCCTAAATTAAAGTTTGGAGATCCTGCCCCAAATCCTGATGAACGAAGTGAAATAAAAAATATAGAAGGGTCAAGAGAACACTTGTATCCAAACGTATACGCAAGGTTTATGTATCTTGTGACAATCAAAGATATTAAAGCAGGTGAAGAACTAGCGGCAAATTATAATTTGTATACCTACCCAAAAACTGGAGTCGGTGTACAATCATTTTAAATGAAAGAGTTACCGTCAAGTTCAAAAGTTGTTGTAATTGGTGGTGGTGTAGCAGGTTGTTCTGTAGCTTATCATTTAGCAAAATTTGGTTGGAAGGATACAATTTTAGTTGAAAGAGATCAGTTAACATCAGGGACAACATGGCATGCAGCAGGCTTAGTTAGTCAACTTGGTCCATCAGCTGCAATAACCAAAATAAGAAAATATAGCTTAGAGCTTTATAGAAAATTAGAAAAAGAAATTGATTTTTCAAGCGGATTAAAACTAAACGGAGCACTTTCTATAGCAACAACCAAAGGTCGTTGGCAAGAACTTTTAAGACAAGCGACAACCGCACAATTATTTGATGTGAATGTTGAAGTTTTAAGCGTAGACCAAATTAAAAAAATATATCCTATAATCAGTGCAAACGATATTTTAGGTGGAATATTTATGCCCGGAGATGGTCAAGCTGATCCAGTGGGTGTTACAAACTTATTAGCAAAAGCTGCGAGAAAAGAAGGAGTCGAAATATTTCAAAATTCCCCAGTTCAAAAAATTCTTACTAAAAATGGTAGAGTTCATGGTGTTAAAATAAAAGATCATATTATTGAGTGCGAATATGTAGTGCTGGCAACAGGAATGTGGTCAAGACAGATTGGAGAAGATATAGGAGTTAGCATTCCACTATATCCTGCAGAGCACTTTTATGTAATCACAGAACCAATTAAAGACCTACCAAAAGATATTCCTGTTTTAAGAGATTTTGATGACAGCTTATATTTAAAAGAAGATGCAGGTAAAATGTTAATTGGAATCTTTGAAGGCAAATCGATTCCTGCCTTTAACAAAACAAACAGAGTTCCAGAAGATTTTTCTTTTGGAGAGTTCCCAGAAAATTTTGACCATTTTGAGCCTTATTTAGAAGCGTCTTTAAAAAGGGTCCCAATTTTAAAAAAAGCTGGAATAAGAAAATTCTTTGCAGGTCCAGAATCTTTTACACCTGACACAAATACTCTACTGGGTGAAGTTCCCGAAGTTAGAAATTTATTTTCTTGTTGTGGATTAAATAGTATTGGGATTGGAAGCGGGGGAGGTGTTGGGAAAGTAACAGCAGAATGGATGATGAAGGGACATACAAATGAAGATTTATTTATTTACGACATAAAGAGATTTCAAAAATTTCATTCAAAAATAAACTTTATTAAAGAAAGAGTAACTGAAACTTTAGGAGATTTATATGGAATGCATTGGCCCTACAAACAGCATAAAACCTCAAGAAATCAAATAAAACTTCCTTACCATGAAGAGTTAAAAAGTGCTGGAGCTTGCTTTGGGGCAGTAGCCGGATATGAAAGACCAATGTGGTTTTCTTTAAATGGAGAGCCCCCAAAATATATATATAGTTATAATTATCAAAATTGGTACCCTTCAGTTGAATACGAAACCATAAACACTAGGAAAAATATTGGACTATTCGATCTAACACCCTTCGCTAAATTTGAATTAAAAGGTCAACAATCCCATTCAGAGTTACAACGCATTTGCACTGCTAATATAAAAAGTGAAAAAGGTAGAACCACCTATACGCAAATGTTAAATAGCGATGGAGGAATAGAATCGGACTTAACAGTTGTATGTTTAGGCGAAAATTACTATAGAATTGTAAGTGCTGCAGCTGTTCGCACAAGAGACAAACACCACATACTAAAACATTTAGACCCTAAAGTAGAATTTAAAGATGTAACTGAAGATTATGCTTGCCTTGGATTGTTTGGGCCAAAAAGTAGGGATTTAATTACAGAAATTGCTGGAAATTATTTTAAAAATAAAGATTTCCCCTTTGCAACTGGAAAAAACATAATCATTGAAGGTATAAAAATTTGGGCACAAAGATTATCTTATGTTGGGGAATTGGGATGGGAATTATACATACCAACGAAGAACGCAAAGAAAATTTATAATATAATAATTAAAATTGGAGTAAAGTTTAATTTATGCAATGCTGGTGTACATGCAATGGATACGTTAAGAATGGAAAAAGGATATCTTCACTGGGGACATGATATTTCTCCAGAAGAAAACCAATACGAATCTGGTTTAAATTTTGCGATAAGCTTCAAAAAAAATGTAAATTTTATTGGGAAAGACTCTTTAAATATATTTAAAAATAAAAAACCCAAAAAAAAAATATATACTTTCAGTTTAAAAGATAGCACACCGGGCTTTCCTTTAGTATTACATGACGAACCAATTTACTGTGAAAAAAAAATAGTTGGAAGAACAACCTCTGGGAACTATTCATTTAATTATAAAAAAAGTATTATTTTTGCTTATATAGAAAACAATACAGATATAATGAAAAAAAATTTAGAGATTGAAGTAGAAAAAAAGATGTACAAACTAGTTTTAGAAAAAAAACCCCTACACGATCCTGAAGATAAAATTATAAAGAATTAAAATTTTCTACAGTATTAAAATCTAGAAGTACGCCATCATTACCAAATGGCACGTTTAATATCTTTTCTTTATTTAATTGAATAATTTTATGAGTATCCAGATCGTTACCAATTAACATCATTTTATCCTTAATATATTTAGAAAATAAAACTGGATTACCATTTTTACCTTCAAAAGTAGGAATTATAATTTCTTTCCTATGTTTGGGGTTAAGTTTTTTATTATATTTTAATCTTGATTTGATTAATTTGTTATAAATATTTTGATTAACATTAGGCATATCACCAAGACAAATAAAAAAAGCCTCTGATTTTATAGAAATATTATCTAAACCTATTTTAATAGAAGAGGCCACTCCCTCTTTGAAATTTTTATTATATACAAATTTAACTTTTTTATTTACACCAATAATTTTTTTAATCAAATTTTCTTCATAACCTAATACAATAATTATTTCATTTACTGTGCTGGATAAAAGATTTTTTACTGCATACTTTATTACAGGGGTGCCATCGATTTCTTTAATTAATTTATTTTCCCCTTTCATTCTTAAAGATTGTCCAGCGGCTAATAATATGCTTGAAATCATTTCTTCTTATGAACTTCAGCAACAAGTTGTGCTACAATTGATAACGCAATTTCAGGAGCAGATTTTCCTCCCAGTTTAATTCCAATGGGACCAAAAACTTTGTTAATTTTATTTTCATCAAATCCCGACTCTCTTAATCTCTGACACCTGTCATTATGAGTTTTTTTACTTCCTAATGCTCCTATATAAAAAAAATTATTTTTTAATGCATGTTGAAGTGATGGATCGTCAATTTTAGGGTCGTGGGTTAAAGCTATTAAAGCAGTATTGCTTCCATCTTTTAATTCATCCAGAGCTTCTTTAGGCCATCTTTTAATTATTTCTATGTTTGGAAACCTTTGCTCCGAAGCAAAATGTTCTCTTGGGTCAATTAATAGGATTTCAAAATTAAGATTTACCATAAAATTAATTAGATATTGAGCAATATGAACCGCACCTACAATAATAACTTTTATCGGCTTAACATATATATTAACAAAAATATTTGTATCTTCTATAATTCCATTTTGTTTTTTTGATATTTGGAAATTAATTTTTTCTTTATATTTTTCGTAATTCTTCTCTATTTTAATATTTTTTTCAAAAATGAAACTTTCTGCATTTTCAAGGTTTGTGATTATAGCAAATTCATTTTTTTTATTTTTTTTTTGAACAATTTTTTCAAGCAATATTTTTTTCATTTAAATTTATTTTCAGCCTCTTTTTCCCAGTAAGCTATTCTTTTTTTTTTATCTTGAATTATGTTTTTACAAAGTTGCGCGTATTTATTAAGTAAAATTGAATAGTTGGAATCATCATTTCTAATAATTATCAATTGTTTTTTAATTTCGAGATTAACTTTTTCTTTCATTTCTTCAATTGTCATATTTACCAATTCACCTGTTTCAAAAGCAAGTTTCAAAGATATGCTGGAACTAGCTTCTATTCCTTTCACTAAATCACTATTTTCGTTAGAATTTTTTACACCTTGTGCACCAATTTTATAAAAAACGTAACATGTTGTGTAGTCCTGTTGCATATTTTTTAGAACATATTCAGCTATCAATTCTTCATTAGTTTTTATTATATTAGATTCTTTTTTAGTTTCTGCAAAACTGTTACTGAACGTCAAAAAAAAGATTAAAAGATATAGATATAATTTTTTCATTTAAATAATTTTCTCCAAAAATATTGAAATCTCCCCTCCACAAGCCAAACCTACATCCCAAGCATTTTCATTCGAAACATTGAATTCAACTTTTTTAAACGAGTTTTTATTTTTTAGTAGATTTAAGCATTCTTTGACTACCATCGCTTCTACACATCCACCAGAAATAGATCCTGAAAAATCTCCTTTTTCATTAACAATCATTCTGCTTCCTACCTGCCTGGGAGATGAACCCCAAGTTTCTATAACTGTTGCCAAAACAATTTTGTGTTTAATAAAAACCCAAGTTTGCGCTTCGTCTAATATTTTTTCATCAAATAAATTTTTCATTTTAATAAGTTTAAATCAAAATCAAATATATTTAAACTATTAGAAGAGTAATTTGGTTTTTTTAATTACTACTTTATTAAAATAGTATATAATAAAATTTATTATGAACGACATTATAAAAAATGAATTACAATCAGCTGCTTTTGAAAGATTAATACAACACTTGCGCGAAAGAAATGATGTTCAAAATCTAGATTTAATGAATCTTGCTGGTTTTTGTAGGAATTGTCTGTCAAAATGGTATCGAGAAGAAGCTCATAAAAAAGGCATAGAAATTTCAGATCAGAATGCAAGAGAACATGTTTATGGAATGCCTTATCCTCAATGGAAAAAAAAATATCAAAAGTAATGAAATTTATTCTATTACCGCGTTTTAATTTATCATATTAAAAGTTTTGTATATTTAATTAAATCTTTATTATAATTTTTTGAATTTTTAGTATTTTTGATTATAGGAAGAAATAATCCCAATATGTATAATAAAATTATAACCAGTGAAACAATCAACATTGCTCTAACACCATTAATTTTCATAAATATTATTTTTCTTTTAATCTCGGAAATAGTTCTACAAAATTACAAGGTTTATGGTTAATATCCAATTGGTATTTTAATATACCATCCCAAGCATCAGTTACACCACCTGAAGAACCTGGTAATGCAAAAATATACTTACCGTTCGCTAGAATTGCACAGGCTCTTGATTGCATTGCAGAAGTTCCAATTGTTTTATAACTTAATTCTCTAAATAATTCACCAAAACCAGGAATTTTCTTATCTTTAATTTCATCTAAGGCCTCAGGTGTTATATCTCTTCCTGTTAATCCAGTTCCTCCTGTTGTGATAATAACATCCAGATTATCTTCTTTTACCCACTCTAATAAGATTTTTTTAATTTCATTTTTTTCATCTTTAACAATTTTTCTATCAATTAATTTATGATTACTTTCTTTTATTTTTTTAACTAAAATTGAACCAGATTTATCATTTTCAATAGTCCTGCTATCACTGATCGTGAGTAATGCTATATTTACTTGCATAATTGTATAGTAGAATAAATAATCATGATATTACTAGCAATATTATTTTTAGTCACTGCGATATTATATTCTAGTGTTGGTTTTGGCGGAGGAACAACCTATATAGCTTTACTACTAATTTGGGGAGTTCCTTATTTTATATTCCCTGTTATTGCTTTATTATGTAACATAATCGTAGTTTCAGGAAATTGTTTTAATTATATAAGAGCAGGAAATTTAAACCTCAGACTTTTACTACCATATTTAATAGGATCGATTCCCTTATCATATGTAGGTGGGTCTTTGCCTTTAGATAAAAAAATATTTGAGATATTATTATTTTTAGTTTTAATTGTGGCTGGAACTTTTCTTCTATTAAATTTCAAATCTTATGATGAAAAGAAAAAAATATATAAAAAAATATCACTACCAATTTCTATTTTAATAGGAGGAATTTTAGGATTTATTTCTGGAGTAGTTGGGATTGGTGGAGGTGTATTTTTAAGTCCTATTTTATTTTTATTAAACGCCGGAAGGGCAAAACATATTATAACAGCAGCTTCAGTATTCATCCTAGTAAATTCAATTTTTGGAATAATCGGACAACTAACAAAAAACTATGTTTTAATTGAAATACAGAATTATTGGCATTTATTGATTGCAGTCTTAATTGGCGGTCAAATAGGAAATTTCTTGAATTTAAAAATACTTCCAATAAAGCTTTTAGCTCTGATAACTGCGTTACTTGTTATTTTTATTTCTACAAGAATTGGATTTAAACTTTTTTTGTAGTAAAACTTTTTATGATTTTTTTTAGAAATTTAAAAAAAAATTATTTTATTTTTAGTATTATTATTTTTATATTAATACCATTAGGTTATTTACCCCAACTATTTGACGGTGTATTGATCGATTACGCTTACAAAAGTGGAAATATTGACGCAATTGAATTTTGGTACAAAGACGCAATTAGATATTCCCATTTTTATATTATTTATTTAGTAAATATTTTTTCAAAAATTACTTTATTGCCACATGAATTTTTTTTAGATTTATTCTCAGTTTTATTTTTAATTTTGTACTGCTTAGAAACAAAAAAAATTGCTAAATTAATTTTTAATTTGAACGAAAAATATTGTAATCTTGCAGCTTTCTTTACTTCAATTTTCCCAGTTTGGCACACCCTTGCAGCATTTAATATAAGTCAATATTTATTTTCATTTTACTGTGTACTTTTTGGTTATAGAAATTTTATCAGCAACAACCCAACAAAAATATTTGTAGGTTTTATTTTTATTATTTTGTCATTTGATGTTGAATCAAGTTTGAGTTTTATTATAGGGCTTTCTTTTGTTCATTTGCTTTTAAATAAAAAAAATAAAATTAGTAACATAGCACCATCTAAAGTTATTTTTATTTTCTGCTTATGTTTTATATACTATATATTTAAAACGAGCTTCTTTCCCACAACAGGATATTGGGCAAATTATAACAATATAAATTTTAGTTTGTTATCAAATTTATCAGTAAATAGAATTGTTACAAATATTTTTAATTATTCCACATTTTTATTTATTTTTATTTGGATTCCATTTTTTTACTATTTTAAAATAATATTTAAAAAAATAACTACAATTAAAAAAATTAAAAAATATAATTTATTTTATAATGAATATTTTTTACTAATCCTTCTGAGTGCATTCGCAATTTTCCCGTATGTATTGTTGAATAAATCTTCTACTATATTTTATTTAGCAGATTTTTATCAAAGACATGCCTTTTTATTAGCTCCAATTTTTGGAATATTTTTTGCCAAGTTGTTTAGTGACATGGAAAAAGTTAATTTTGACAAAAAAAAAATAATCTTTAATTTTTATTTGTTTTTTTTCATATCTATTAATTTAGTGCTCCTAAGTTATGGGAGCATTAGAAAAATTGAAGCACATCATTTTAAAAATAACTTAATAACTGAATTTAAAAAGTATGGAGCAATACCAAAAGGTGACGTGCAAATTATATCTAAAAATTATCCAGCTGATCTAAGGTCGTTTGAAATTAGCTATATACTATACAAAGCATATAATAAAACTGCATGGTGGGGTTTCATGGCAAGCAAACCTGAAGAAAGAAAGCCTATTAAAGTACAAGGAGTAAGTATCCTTGATAAAAAAGAATATCGGAAACTTAATATAATCGGTGATTATTTTTATGAATGTAAAAGCTATATTTATTTAAAAAATGACTTAAACAAGTTAAATAGATTAAGAAAACTTTATGTAATCAATTATAAGAATTATTTTATATTTGATAAAATTGTTTCAGAATGTAAATAATTTATTTTAAAAGTGAAAATTTAATTTTAAAAAATAAACTAATCATCATATAAACTGATTTTATCATATGCTTAAATCTCATTTTTGAGCTTCCTGCGGTTCTGCCTGTTATTACCATTGGAATTTGAGATATCTTATATTTATAAAAATTTAATATCGTTATAGATGTAAAGAAAAAATCATAATCGTTAGATTTGCATTGCAATATAAAGTTTTTTTTTATTTTTTTTAAGTTGTAACATCTAAATGCATTAGTGGAATCAAAATTATGATTAAACAAAATATATGAAACCAAGTATGCAGCTTTATTTAAAAAAAGTCTAAAGGGATTCCAATTAGGTGTTGATTGTTTTTTTAAATGCCTTGACCCAATAACCAAATCATTTTTAATAATATTTTTTATAAGCAAAGGTATATATTTAGGATCATGGGCAAAATCGGTATCCATCGTAATAAGATATGAATAGTTCTTCTTATAGGCCCAGCATAACCCATCTTTATGTGCTTTGCCAAGCCCTTTCCTTTGGTTTCTTCTTATGACAAAAACTTTATTTTTTTCCTTATTTTTAATTTTCATTATTACTTCCCATGATCCGTCTGTTGAACCATCATCTATAAACAATATATCTGCATTAGAATTATACTTTAAAATTCTTTTGTATAATTTAAGTATATGGTGAACTTCATTTAAGGTTGGTAAAAGAACCAATATATTTTTTTTCATAAATTTTAAAAGTTGAATATGCTATTTAATTTATATAATTTATAATTAATTTAATTAATATAAAATAATGAAATATAGCAAAATTAAAAATTGTCGATTGTGCGGATCAAATTTGCTAAAACCTATCATAAATTTTGGTCCAATGTCATTATCAAGTAAATTTCCAGCTAAAAAAGTAAATTACAAAACTAAAACTCCAATGATATTTGGTATATGCAATAGTTGTAAATTAACTCAGCTTTTACATAATTATGATTTAAAAGATTTATATAATGATGAATACGGTTATAGATCTGGAATAAATCAAATAATGGTTGACCACTTGACTTCAATAACTAGAGAAATAAAAAAAATTATAAAATTTAGGAATGGAGATCACGTATTAGATATAGCCAGTAATGATGCCACTTTATTGAAATCATATAAATTATCTAAAATTAAATATGTTGGAATAGACCCCACGATTAAAAAATATAAAAAATTTTATCCAAAAAAATTTAAAAAAATACCCAAATTATTTTCTAAGAAAGATTACTTAAATGCATCAACTAATAACAAAGCAAAAGCGATAACTTCTGTAGCAATGTTTTACGACGTGCAAGATCCAAATAAATTTACATCTGAAATAAAAGATATCTTAGATAAAGATGGTGTTTGGGTTATGGAAATGTTCTACATACCAATACTCTTAAAGTATAACGCCTATGATAGTATTTGCCATGAACACATAACATATTTAACATATAAACATATCGAAATTTTATGTAAAAAAAATAATTTAAGAATTTTTAATGCAACATTAAATTCAATGAATTGTGGGAGTATTAGATATTTCATTTGCCATCAAAATTCAAATTTTAAGTCAAATAATAAATCAATCAATAAATGTAAAAAATACGAAAAAAATTTAGGAAAAAATAAAATTTACCTAGATTTTAAAAGACGAATTCAAAAAACTTCTAAGAAATTGAACTTATTAATAAAAAAAATAAATAGTAGAAAAAAAACAATTCATATATATGGAGCATCAACCAAAGGAAACGTATTGATTCAATATTCTAAAATAAACAACAAAAATATACCTTATGCAGCTGAAAGGAATCCTTTAAAATGGAACAAAAAAATGCCTGGCAGCGAAATACCAATTATCTCTGAAAAAACATCAAGATCAATGAATCCAGATTATTTTTTAGTATTGCCTTGGCATTTTAAAGACAATTTTATTGCTAGAGAAAAACAATTTTTATTAAACGGTGGAAAATTAATATTCCCGCTTCCAAAGATTGAAATCTTTTCTAAAAAAAATTTGAAAAGAACTTAATATAATATGTATTGCCCTTGCCCTTACCACGAAAAAGAAGAAAGTTTAATCTTATTTAAATCTAATGAAAAAAAAAATGTAAAGCTAGATGTTAAATGCACTAGTCAAACTCATGATAAACCTACTTTATTTAAATGCAGAAATTGTAATCTAATTTTTTCCGAGTATATTAATCAAAACTTTGAGGAAGATTATTCAAAAGTTGAAGATACTAAATATATTGATCAAATACCATTTAAAGAAAAATACTTTAAACTTTTACTACATAAAATTAAACCTTTTTTGAACAAAGAGTCTAATGTTCTGGAAATTGGATCCTATTATGGTGTACTTGGAAATATCATTAAACCATTTGTAAATAACTATACTGGTTTAGAATTGTCTAAACATGCAGCGCAATATTCTAAAAATGCTTATGGCTTAAATATTGAAAATGACACTCTAAGCAATTTCTTAAATAAAAATCTTTTATTCGATGTTATAATTATGAGCGATGTAGTTGAGCATCTAGATGACCCTTTTAATATATTTAAATTAATAGAAAAAAATTTAAAACCAAATGGAGTTTTAATTTTTACTACTTTTAATATGGATGCTTTTATTCCAAAGTTACTAGGAAGAAAATACCACTGGATAATGCCTATGCACAAATTCTACTTTTCAAATAGCACGATTAAATATTCTTTAAATAATAATAACATGGAAATTCTAAAAATTAAAAAAGATGCCCGATTAGTTAGCGTTGAATACCTATTATACAAATTATCTATTTTAATTAGTACATTTAGCTTTTTATTTAAATTTTTATTAAAATTTAGTTTTCTTAAAAAAAGAACTATAAAAATAAATTTATTTGATTTAAATATTTATTTTGCTAAAAAAATTCACAAAATATAGTTTTAATTATCTTGCTAAAAATATATTAAGATGATATTTCATTCTGCAAATGGCAAAAATCGCACTAATTACTGGAATTACTGGACAAGACGGATCGTATCTTGCTGAATTGCTATTAGAAAAAGGCTACGAAGTGCATGGAATTATAAGACGAGTTGCATCAGATAATGAAGAGCATAGATTTTGGAGAATAAGAAAAATTAAAAAAGATTTACACCTTCATGCGGCATCTTTAGAGAGCTATGCAAGTATAGCTAAAGTTATTCAAAAAATTAAACCAGAAGAAATATACCATTTAGCATCCCAAAGTTTCGTCGGAACATCTTTCGAAGATGAATTTTCTACATTTAATGCTAATCTGCACGGCACGCACTACATGTTATCTGCGGCTAAAGATTTTTGTGATGGGACTAAGTTTTACTTCGCTGCCACATCTGAAATGTTTGGTAAAGTTAGAGCTTCCCCTCAGAATGAAGAAACGCCTTTTTATCCAAGATCAGTTTATGGAATAGCTAAATTAACAGGTTTTAATTTAACTCGTAACTATAGAGAAGCATATAATTTTCATGGCTCAAGTGGAATATTATTTAATCACGAGTCTCCAAGAAGAGGACCGGAGTTTGTTACTAGAAAAATTTCACTTGCAGTTGCACGAATTAAAAAGGGTCTTCAAAAAAAAATAAAATTAGGAAACATTAAATCCAAGAGAGACTGGGGTCATGCTCAAGATTTTGTAGAAGCCATGTGGCTAATGTTGCAAGAAAAAAATCCAGATGACTTTGTTATAGGAACGGGTGAAATGCATTCAGTTGAAGAGTTTGCCATAAAAGCCTTCAAACATGTAAATTTGAATTTTGAAGATTATTTAGAGCAAGATAAAAATTTGATTAGACCTGCTGAAGTAGATACACTTTTAGCAGATTATTCTAAAGCTAAAAAAGTATTAAAATGGAAACCCAAAGTATTATTTGATGATATTATAGTTAGTATGGTCGAATCTGATTTAGAATTTGTGACCAAGTACGGATATTAGTTTTAAAAGAATATAAATACAACCTACTGTTTACTTCTCTTTAATTTTTTGCTACAAAAATAAAATATAATTTTGTAATGGCTTCACATCACTATTTAAAAAACCAAAAAAGATTTATCCCGTCAAAACCATCGAATGTTTTAGACTTAATAAAAAAATCTAAATTGCAAAAAATTGCAGATAAAAAAGCCAATATAATTTTAATATCATCAACGCTGGTAGTCTTTGCGTTAATCACTAAAATCATAGTATTTTAAATATTTCAAAAATAGAAAATTAATATTTAATGAGACGCATAATTTTAAATGTTTTATTGCTTAAAAAACAGTAAAAGTAAATTTATGAATATTATATATAAAATCAAATTATATTTGAATCTCATTAAATATAAAATGATTAAAAAAAAATCTTATTATTCAAAAAATCGTGAAGATTTATTTTTATCTAATTATTTTAAAAATAAATTCGATGGAAAATATATTGATGTTGGCGCCTACCATCCTTATAGAGGCTCAAATACCCATCTACTATATCAAAAAGGATGGAACGGAATTAATATTGATCTTAGCAAAACTTCGGTAGATTTATTTAATATAGCAAGACCCAATGATACAAACCTTAATTTTGCAGTCTCGGATAAAAAAAAAATAATAAAGACTTATGAAAATAAAAGTTTAGGACTCTCGAATACCACCAATCCTGTGTTTGCTTCATTATTTATTAAAAATTATTATTCAAGGCAAGTACGGTCAAATAGTTTAAATAATTTGCTAAAAAAATATAGTGTAAAAAATACCAAATTTGAAATAATTGATATAGATGCAGAAGGAAGTGATTATAAAATACTAAAAAGTATAGATTTTAAAAAGTACAGTTTTAAACTAATTCTCATAGAGACTCACACCTTTAACAAAAAGGTAAAGGAAGAAAAAAGAAAAATCTATACATTCTTGAAGTCTAAAAAATATAATTGTTTGAAGGAATTACATGAAACAAGTATATTTGAAAATACTAGATGGAAAAATTAAAAAAAAGCAATATTTAATGAAAAATAGAAAGGTTTATTTTTTTTTTATAGCTTTGTGTATTTTGCAATTATTTTACCTACTTTATCACAGAAGTGATTTTAAATTTACCATATTAAAAAATTCTTTTAATATTAATTCTGGGAGGGCATACGCAGTATCTTCTGAAGTTATCGAATCAAATAACATTTTAATTAATAATAAAATTAATAATTTTAATATGAGCAAAAAACTTAAAAATGACACATACTTCTATCAAAGATTTGTTGAATTTAATTATCCTATTAGGATAAAAATTAATTCCAAGTATATCTTTTTTTTAATAGATGAAGAAATTACAAATGATTGTATCCTGTATAAGGCCGGAGTTTATTTAAAGATAGCAAAATGTTAAAACATCACTTTCACGAAAAAATTGCTTTAATTTTAAGTTCATTTATTTTAATAAATTATTTTTTGCTAAATTTTAACGCACCGCTTATTCTAATTAAAATAAATTTTTTAGCATTTATTTTATTTGTTTGTGTATTTTATTTCAAAAATGTATTTGATAATCCATTTTTAAAGATATTCTTTTTAGTACTTATTCTAATCTGTTTAGGATCCCCAACTTTTGAATGGGACCCTAGAAGTATTTGGCTTTTCCATGCTAAAAGAATTTTTTATGAAGGTAATATTTTTATCGTTTCTGATAATTATGCAAATTTTGCTCATAATGCTTACCCAAAAATTGCGCCCGCATTTGCTTCATCGCTAGCTACTCTTGTGGGGCATTGGAATGAAATTTTTCCAAAACTTGCTTTCTTACTAATGTTTCTTCCACCTTTAATTTTATCATATTCTATATTCAAAAATACTGAATACTTATTTTTTTTGGCTATTATTTTTTTTACTATTGGAAAATTTTTATTTAGTGGATGGATGGATGGTTTAGTTGCGGTTTATTTTGGTTTTAGTGCACTTTTAACTTATATTTTAACAGTTGAAAAAAAAGAGTTCCATAAGGAAAATAAAATATTATTTTATATCGCTTTTTGTTTTTTTACTACACTTACGCTAATTAAAAATGAAGGTGTTGTTTTACTCTTGATAATATTTGTTACGACTTTTTTATTAAATTTAATCTATGGTCAACTTACAAAAAAACTTTATATATTATTTTTTTTGTCTTTTTCTCTATTACCTATAATTGCATGGAAGTTATTTTGTTTTTATAACGATATTGGTTACATAGAATATTATAATCTTGATATTTTTTCTAAATTAATTCCAAGACTATACTATTTAAAAAACTATGAGCTTGTATCTTATTTTTTGCTTTTAAACGAAAAATTTTTAATTTCTTTAACATTTTTTTTATTTTCTGCATGGTTTAGTTGGAACAAAAAGTTGTTTACTTTTACTATATTATTATCTGTTATGTACTTACTAATTTTAGCGCTTATCTTTTTATCAACACCGTATGATTTATATTGGCAGCTTAACTCTGCGGCCGCAAGGGTAATTAGATCAGTCAGCTTTTTATTATTTTTTTTAGGCTTATATAATTTAAAAAATAAAATTAATTATTAGTTTTTGTTGACATTAAAGAAATTGTATTTTGATTAAGATCTTCATCGTTCGCATCTATTGGTTTAACAGGATAATCCCCAGTAAAGCAGTGATCTGTATATTGCGGATATAAAGCATTTCTTTTTTTACAACCCATGGATTTGTATAAACCTTCAATTGATAAAAATTGAAGTGTCTTAGCATTAATAAATTTTCTCATTCCTTCCAAGTCTAGTTTAGAAGCCAATAATTCTTTTTTATCTGGTGTGTCAACGCCGTAATAATCAGGAAACTTAATTGGGGGAGACGCTATTCGTAAGTGTACCTCTTTAGCTCCGCACTCATAGAGCATTTTTATAATTTTAACAGAAGTGGTTCCCCGAACTAAAGAATCATCTATTAAAATTAAAGATTTATTTTTAATTAAAGTTTTATTTATACTGTGCTTTAATTTTACACCTAAACTTCTTATTTGCTGGGTTGGTTCAATAAAAGTTCTTCCTACATAATGATTTCTTATAATACCTAATTCAATATTTTTTTTAACATATTCTGAATAACCTATTGCAGCAGGAACTCCTGAGTCTGGGATTGGAACAATTAAATCCACATCTATATGAGATTCTTTGGCTAACTCAATACCAAGATTTTTTCTACATTCGTATATACTGATATTCTTTACAATGCTGTCAGGCCTTGAAAAATATATATATTCAAAAATACATGGTCTTTCTTTGACTTTAGGAAAAGGTTTAATGCTTTCTATTCCATTTTTATCAATAACAACAATTTCTCCATTCTCCACTTGTCTTACAAAACTAGCTCCAATTATATCAAGGGCACAAGTTTCAGAAGCTAAGACATAAGATTTATTAAGTTTACCTATTACTAAAGGTCTTATTCCAAAAGGATCTCTAATTCCAATTAATTTTTTTTCGGTGAGTACTGCTAGAGCATACCCGCCTTGTATTTTAAAAAGTGTATCGACTATTTTATCAATAATATTTTTTCTTTTAGATTTAGCAATCAGTTGAACTATAGTTTCCGTGTCTGAAGTAGTTTGAAAAATAGATCCATTTTTGACGAGTTCACGTCTTAAGAGTCTTGCATTACTTAGGTTACCGTTATGTGCTATGCTTAAACCACCTTCGTGTAAATCAGCAAAAAATGGCTGAACATTCTTTAATAAATTATTTCCTGATGTTGAATAACGATTGTGACCAATTGCAAAATTGCCGGGTAATTTATTTAAGATTTTTCCTTTAGTAAAATGATCGCCAACTAAACCAAGTCTTCTTTCTGCAAAAAAATTATTTCCATCAAACGTGACAATTCCACAGCCTTCCTGGCCTCTATGCTGGAGAGCATGTAAGCCAAGAGCAGTTAATGCGGCGGCATCTTTATTATTAAAAATACCAAAAATACCGCATTCTTCTCTTAATCTATCCATTTTAAATATCTTTTATCTTTTCTTCCGTACTTTCATAGTAATCTTTACTATTTGGTAGTTCATCAGTAAGAAATTCACTTCCTTTGTATATTATTTCAAACGTATATGCGCTTTCAGTTTCAATTGACCATTTTTGGTATGGATAAAACCAATTAAGTAAAGAAAAAATACAAATACAAATCAGATATCCTTTTAAAACCCCAAAAAAAAGGCCGAAAGACCTATCTACAGCCCCAAGACCAGACCAAGTTACTGCACTAGTTATGGCTTTGCTAATGTTTATTATTATAAATAATGAAATTATAAATATAAATAATCCCAAACCAACATCAGCAATAAACCTGGATTCTACAAAGTCCTGTACCCAGGGGTTTAATTTAGGAACTAAAATTATTGTTATTATTAATGAAATCAACCATTTAGAGAATGACAATAAACTTAAAGTAAAACCTTTGGTGGCGCATTTTGCCATTGAATAAATAATAATTAAGAAAACTGCAATATCAAAAATAACAATATTATCTTTAATAAATTCTATCATTTTATTCAGCACCAAAAGGCTTAATTACTAAAATAAGTTTTGGGAGAAGAGTTAAAACAGAAATGAGAGCTAAAAGCATTGCTATTCCAGTAAAAACTCCAAAATATATTGTAGGTATAAAATTAGATAAAACTAATATTGAAAATCCAAAAATAATTGTAATAGAAGTATTTAAAATCGCTACACCTACTGTATTGTGACATTTTTCTAAAGTTTTATTATAATTTTTAATCTTTTTAAACTCTTCTTTAAATCTATAAATATAATGGATGCTATTATCAACAGCTATACCTATTGTTATAGCCGCAATAGTTATTGTCATCATGTCCAATGGTATTCCTAGCAAACCAATAATTCCTAAAATTAAAAAAGCTGCCATAAAATTCGGAACAACTCCTATTATAGATAATGTTATGTTTCTGAATAAAATTAAAAACATCAAAGTAATACCTGCCATAACTACCCCTAAAGTCAATATTTGTGATTTAAATAAGCTTTGTAAAAGATTGTTAAATAAAATAAGAACTCCAGCCAATTTAAACTCACTAGGCTTTAAATTTAATTGATTTTCTAAATCAAAGTTAATTTTTTTTATCAGGTCATTTCTTCGTAGGTTTTCTTGAGAATCTAAAATTCTTAAATTTATTCTAGCTTCATCATTTTTAATAGAGATATATGGATTTATTACTGCTTTTTTAATTGATTCTGGTATTTTAGTATAAAGAATTCCCATCTCTAAACCTTCTAATTTTTTTCCATACAAATCTTCCGCTACACGCACCATAGAGGCAAATGATATAACTTTACCTACTCCCTCTAAGCTATCTAGATATTCGTGCACTTCAGTAATTTTGTCTATTTTATTTCGTGTAAACCAATACTTTGAATCATCTTTTTCATCATCATCCCAGTTTTCAAATTCATCGTCTTCATCTTTCACCTTTTCTTTGCTTGGAAATTTAATTATAACACTGAGAGGAGTTGTCCCTCCAAGCTTTTCATCAATTAGCTTCATTCCTTTATAAATTTCAGTTTTTTTATCAAAATAATTTATAAAACTATTTTCCACTTCTAATTTTGAAATCCCAGCTATACTTACAAAAATGACAAGTATAGTTGATGCAAAAATAGTTTTTGTATTTTTTTGCGCCACCCTACTTAAATAATTTGTAATTTTTGATTTATTCTCATTACTATAATTTGTGGTGCTGTTACTTAATAAATTTAAAACCGCAGGTAATAAAGTAAACGTTACTGTTAATGAAACCAAGAGACCTAATGTCATCATCCAGCCAAAATCAATAATTGGTTTAATACCACTAAATAATAAAGATAAAAAAGCACAAATAGTGGTGAGCACTGTGTAAAATATCGGCCAAAACATTTTCTCAGCAGTCCAAAGTATAGCCTCTTTATTTGAAATATTTGGATTCTCGTTTTTAAATTGTAAATACCTAACGCTAATATGAATATTCATTGCCATAGTTAAAATGAGCATTAAAGCTATGAAGTTTGAAGATATAACTGTAACTTTCCAACCTAACAAACCTAATAAACCAACCATTATAAAAACTGCAAAAAAACAACTTAATAATGGAATGAAAACCCAAAGAAAACTCCTAAAAACAAACCATAAAGTAAAAACTATAAAAAGAAAAACACCCGCTCCAAAAACCATTATATCATTTTTAACATAAGTCATCATATCATCAGCTATCATCGGAATCCCACCCAAATGGATTTTAGCTGTGTTTTGGTATTTCTCTATTACAGTTCTAATTTCATTAATATTTTGATGATTTTTTTGATTATGTAATTTTTTGTAATTATTATATTTTTTTAAAAATTTTTTATATTCTTTATTCTCATTAGAGTTCAAAGTTTTGTTATTAATTTGATCTAAATAATTATTTTTGACCAAGACAAGATCAGACATTTTTTTATCATTTTTGATATAAACTATTATTCCACTAGTTTTCCCATCTTTACTGATTATAAATTCTTTATAAATTGGGCTATCAATAATTTCTTTAAAACCTCTATCTTTATCAACCTCTGCATCTGAAAGAGTCTTAAAATTTTTAATTCTTTCTGCGAGAGAATCTTCATTATTGTTAAGCAAAGGCACATCTAAGATTGTTATTACACTGTTTGCCCAACTTAGATTTGTTAAATCTTTTTTTAAGTTTTTTAAATTTTGTATTGTGCTTTCATCTAATAATTCTTTTATAGGAGTGTAAGTAAGAACCAAATAATCTTCTGATCCATATTTTTTATTTACTTCTCTTAAATATTTTAAGTCAGGATCATTTTCTAAAAGTAAAGTGTCTGAAGATGCATCTAGTTGAAAATTTTTAGTAAAATATCCAAATCCCAACAAAAGAATAACGAGTAATAATAGAGTTAGTTTTGGTTTTTCTATAATTAAATTTTTGTAAAATTTTTGGAGCATCTTCGAAGTATTAATTATTTATTCTCTAAATCTTTAAATTTAGTATACTGAGCCTCAAACTCAACTTTGACATTGCCTGTAGGTCCATGCCTTTGTTTACTAATCATTATATCTGCTAAACTTGATATTTCATCCATTTTTTGCTGCCATTCAGCATGCTCCACAGAACCTAGGGTGGGTTCTTTTCTTTCTAAATAGTAGGCTTCCCTAAAAACAAACATCACAACATCTGCATCTTGCTCAATAGACCCGGATTCTCTTAAATCAGATAGTTGAGGCTTTTTATCATCTCTTTGCTCAACTTGCCTGGAGAGTTGAGATAAAGCAAGAACAGGAACATTTAATTCTTTTGCTAAAGCTTTCAAACCTTGAGTTATTTCAGAAATTTCTTGGACTCTATTATATTCTCTAATTCTACTTGACTGCATCAATTGAATGTAATCAACAACAATCAATTCTAATCCAAAAAGTCTCTTAATTCTTCTTGACCTATTGCTGATTGCCGCAATTGTTATTGCAGGGGTTTCGTCTATGTAGAGAGGTAACTCAAATATATTTTTAGAAGTTTCAATAAACTTTTCAAATTCTTTTTCAGAAACCTTACCTCTTCTAATATCATTAGATCTAATCTTTGCTTGTTCAGAAAGTATTCTTGTCGAAAGCTGTTCCGAAGACATCTCTAAAGAAAAAAAGGCAACAGAAGATTTCAATTTTTTCTTTTCTATATTTTTTGCAGCATGGAAAGCAATATTGGTTGCAAGTGCAGTTTTACCCATCGACGGCCTTCCAGCGATAATAACTAAATCTTGTTTATGCATACCTCCCAGTCTAGCGTCCAGATCTGTTAATCCAGTTGGCACACCAACAATACCTTCTTCATTTTGATAAGCACTTTTAGCCATTTCAATAGTTTGATTTAAAGCGCTTTCAAATTTCATAAAAGATTGGTTAAAATGTCCTCTTTCGGCAAGATCAAAAAGAGATTTTTCAGCATCTTGAATTAATTTTTCACCAGATGTAGAAATTTCTTTGTTACTAGTAGCTTCATACAAAACTGATTCAGAAATTTTAATTAATTCTCTTCGAACATGCATTTCATGAACAATATTCGCATAGTCAATAGTTTGTTTTTTTGAGGTTGAAAATTTAGTGATTTTTATTAAGTACTCTTGTCCACCCAATTCTTTTAGACCCTCATCATTTTCAAAGAAATTTTTTAAGGTGATGGGGTTAGCAAGAAGACCTTTGGAAATTAAAACATAAATAGTTTCATAAATTTTTGAATGAATAGGGTCAAAAAATTTTTGGGAATCAATTATTTGGGAAACTTCATCGTAAATTTCATTAGATACTAAAATAGATCCAATAACAGATTGTTCTGCCTCAATGTTGCAAGGCATTTTTTTTTCATTATTATCAATTACTTTAAAAGGTATATTTGGATTAGCCATCTTTTTTAATATTTAATACTAAAAAAATAATAAAAAAAACTTCAAAGTTATACATTAAATAAATTTACTGTGGAAAAACTAGTTTGATTATTTTTCATCTTCTTGTTTTACAACTTCAATAAGAATTTTAGCTTGAATTTCAGCATGTAAATTAATATTAGCTGCGTAAGATCCAATTTTTTTAATTTCTTTAATTAAATCTATTTCAGAGGGTTTTACTTTTATTTTATGTAAGCTTTCAATAGCATTTGATATTTCTATTGGTTTTAATGACCCATACAGCTCACCATTTTCTTTAGCCATTTTAAAAAATTTATAGCTTGTTTGGTTTATTATATCTAAAATCTTTTTAGCACTCTTTTTAAAATCAAGATTTTTCTTATTGAGTTCATCTTTTCTTTTATTAACTAAATCAATATTTTCTTTTGATGCCTTTAGCGCTTTATCATATTTTATTAAAAAATTTCTTCCATGACCTCTTTTAACTTTTACCACATCTCCTATTTGTCCAAGATTTTTAATATTTTCTAAAAGAACAATTTCCATTTTATATTCCTAAAATTATATAAGTGATATTAATCTAGCTCTCTTGATTGCTTGTGACAGCTCCCTTTGTTTCTTTTGCGAAACAGACGTAATTCTTGAAGGTAATATTCTTCCGCTGTCAGATAAATATTTTTTTAATAATTTAATATTTTTGTAGTCTATTACCGGGGCATTTTTTTCAGAAAAGGGACATGGTTTAAAAAACTTAGCCCCAGATTTTTGAAATAAACTCAGCTTTGAAAAAGATGATCCTTTTTTTTTAATATTTTTTTTTCTTTTCATTTTAATCTACTTTTTATCAATTTCCTTTTTATTATCAAAATAATTTGTTTCTAAATCGTGTTTTTTAACTTTTACAGTTAAAAACCTAATTAAAGTCTCATCGATATTTTCTGTTCTTTCAAGCTCTTTAATTGTCTTTGCCACTCCCTCAAATTTCAAATGAAAATAAAAACCTTTTCTTAGATTATTTATTTTATAGGTAAAATTTCTTAGACCCCATTTTTCAGTCTTAATCATTTTCCCAGAATTACTATTAATTATATCAGAGTATTTTTCTAAGACTTTTTGACTTTGTCTTTCTGAAAGGTCACCTTTTGTTATAAATACATGTTCGTAGCAATTCATAAATCTATATTATCTGATAATTTGATGCATTTTTAAATTAGTATATTTTAATATTACGAAAATCAAAGTTTTATACTATTAAATATTTCAATATACAACCAATAAAATTCAATTATATTGTTATTTAAATACATTATGAAAGCAGTTTTATTTCCCGGTCAAGGATCGCAATACGTCGGTATGGGCCTAGATTTTTATAATAAGTTTGATTCAGTTAAAAAAAATTTTGAACTTGCTGATAAAACTTTAGGTTTTTCGCTTTCGGAGATTATATTTAATGGACCAGAAAAAAATTTACAACTGACCAAAAACACACAACCCGCAATTATGTTAGTTGGTGTTTCTATATTTAATGTTTTAAATAAAAATAAAAACTTAAGTACAGCAAAGTTTTTTGCTGGACATTCTTTAGGTGAATATACAGCTCTTGTATGTGCTGGAGCACTAACGATTGAACAAGCAGTATACTTATTGCATGAAAGAGGAAAATCAATGCAAGAAGCTGTAGCACAAAATCAAGGCTCTATGATTGCTGTTTTAGGAATGACGATAGATGAAATTCAAAATGAAATTCAACTATTACCTAAAAACGAAATATGTGAAATAGCTAATGATAATAGTAACGGCCAAGTCGTTGTAAGTGGTGAAATAAAAGCTATTCAACAACTTAATGATAATTTAAAAATAAAAAAAAAAAGAGGTATAATTTTATCAGTAAGCGCACCATTTCACTGCTCAATGATGAAAGGTGCTGCAGTAAGCATGGAAGAAAAAATTAATAAAACTAATTTTGTTAATTTCAAACCGGCTGTTGTTAGCAATGTAACAGCGAAAGAAGAAACTGATACAAACTTAATTAAATCCTTACTAATAAAGCAAATTACCTCAAGAGTTAGATGGAGAGAAAGTGTTAATTATATGATAAAATCTGGTGTAAAAGATTTTTTAGAAATTGGGCCTGGTAAAATACTCTCAGGTTTAGTAAAAAAAATAAGTAAAGATGTAAAAATAACTAACGTTAATACTTTATTGGATTTAAAAAATGATTGATTTTAAAAATAAAAAAATTTTAATAACTGGCGCCACAGGCGGAATAGGAGGAGCGTTAGTAAAAAAATTTAATTCTTTAGGTGGAACGATTCTTGCTACCGGAACTAATGCAGACAAACTAGATCAAATTAAAAAAAATTATCCTAATATAAAAGTTAAAAAATTTGATATCTCTGAACATTCTAGAATTGAAGATTTTATTGAAAATGTTAAATTAGAATTAGAAGGATTAGATATAATAATTAATAATGCAGGAAGAACTCTTGATAATCTTTCTTTAAGAATGAAGGATGACGATTGGAAAAAAATAATTGATATAAATTTAACCTCAACATTCTTATTAACAAAATATTCAATAAAACAAATGTTAAAAAATAAGTTTGGAAGAGTAGTTAATATAACTTCAGTTGTTGGTCACACAGGAAACGCTGGTCAAACTAATTATTCAGCCTCAAAAGCGGGTATTATTGGAATGTCCAAAAGTTTTGCAATTGAATATGCTAAAAAGAATATTACCATAAACTGTGTATCCCCAGGATTTATAGTATCAGATATGACAATGAATATTGCTGAAAAGGTCAAATTATATTTGACATCAAGAATTCCTATGGGGAAACTTGGAACTGGAGAAGATGTATCAAACTGTGTGGCTTTTCTATCATCTGAGCAAGCTTCATACATCACTGGTGAGACCATCCATGTAAATGGCGGTATGTATATGTCTTGACAAAATTTATCAATATACTATTAAGGTGAAATAACTCAATTTAAGGAATAACAAATGACTAAAGATGTTGGAAGTAAAGTAAAAAAAATGGTAGCTGATCACCTGGGGATAGAAGAGGTAAAAGTTACAGATGAATCTAATTTTATTGACGATCTAGGTGCTGATAGTTTGGATACCGTTGAATTAGTAATGGCATTTGAAGAAGAATTTGGATCTGAAATCTCAGACAGTGAAGCAGAAAAAATTCTTACAGTAGGCGATGCAATAAAATTTATTGAAGGCAACAAGTCAGCCTAAAATATTAAAAAAGCCGATAAATTTAAATATGGCTACAGAAAAAAAAGGGATGATGTTTATACTATCGTCTCCTTCAGGCGTGGGTAAAACCACCATAACTAAAAAAATTGCAAAAAATAACACTAATTTTAAAATTTCTATTTCACACACAACCAGAAAACCAAGGCCTAATGAAATCAATGGACATGATTATTTTTTTGTAAATGAAAGAGAATTTAATTCTTTAAAAGATAATAATGATTTTTTTGAGCATGCTAAAATTTTTGATAACTATTACGGAACTTTAAAAAAACCAGTGCAAGAAATTTTAAGATCAGGAAAAGATGTATTGTTTGATATTGATTGGCAAGGAACACAACAGCTTAAAAAAATTAAAAATTTGTCACTTTATACTTTTTTTATACTTCCACCTAATATTCAAGTTTTAAAAGAAAGATTATTAAATCGTCACCAAGGACAAACAAACTTAATTCAAAAAAGGATGATCAAGTTTAATGAAGAATTGTCTCATTGGGATGAATATAACCATATCGTAGTAAATGATGATTTAGAAACCTGTTATAGCGAAATATTATCAATAATGAATTTAGAGAAAAAAGGTTTAGGTCACAAACAAGATATTAATGAAGTAAAAAGAAGAGTTAAAGAATTAATCAATTAGTTTTTCATATTTTATTGCAATTTTGTAGAATACTTCACTGCTTATTTCTTCTGGTCTACAACGTACATCTAAATTTAGATCTTTAATTAACGTTATATTTTTACCAAATAATTTAATTAAATTTTTATTTATCATTTTTCTTCTATTTGAGAATAAAATTCTTGTTATAAATTCTAAGTTCTTAGGATCTTTAATTTTATAATTTATTTTTTTTTTAGGGTAAAAAGAAAGCATTGTAGAATCAACTTTAGGTTTAGGGTAAAAACAATTACAGGATACATCAAACTCTTTTTTAATTTCTGTTCTCCAATTACACAAAATTGCAAATCTTCCAAATTCCTTAGAATTTTTTTTAGCTAAAATTCTATCAGCAACTTCTTTTTGAAACATAAGAACCATACAATCATACCAAGGTGGCCATTTTTTATATGTAATGAGAGATCCTAAAATTTGAGTTGAGATATTATATGGAAGGTTACCAAATATAATTATATTTTTTCCCCATATATTTTTTTTAAGTACATTAAAAATATCATCATTTACTACTTCAACTTTATTGGTCTTAATAAATCTATCTTTTAAAACAATTGCTAAATTTTTATCTTTTTCAATTGCGATAATTTTTTTTGGGTTTTTTTTTAAGATCTCGTTTGTTAAATTTCCGTTACCAGAACCAATTTCTAATACTATTTTATTTTCTAAAAAATTTGGAATCTTAACTATTTTCTTAATCACATTTTTATCAATTAAAAAGTTTTGCCCCAAACTTTTTTTTGGAAATATTTTTGAAATCATTAATCTTTAATAATGTTGAAAAATTTAATTGATTCAACTAAGCTTTGTGGGTTAGCAATTTTTTTTCCAACAATATTTTCTCCAACACCATGGTCTGGTGATATTCTTATAAATGGCAAGCCCAATGTAATATTTATAGCATCATACTTAAATAGAGCCTTAAACGGTGTAAGCACTTGATCATGGTACATTCCGAATATAATATTGAATTTATATTTTTTATAGATAGCAAAACTAGCATCAGTGGTTATAGGCCCAGTTATATTAATGCCTTTATTTTTAATTATTTTAACAGCAGGTATTATAATTTTTTTTTCTTCTGAATATTTTGTAGCACTATAGTTGTGTGGGTTTAATCCTAGAATTGCAATTTTAGGTTTTTTTTTAATAATTTTTCTATAAAAATTATTTATCACTTGTATTTTATTTATTATCTCAGATTTTTTTATTTCAGAGCTGACGTTTCTTAAGGGTATATGAGTTGTCAGTGGGGAAACAGCTAGTTTCTTATTATAAATTAACATTATTCCATTATTTTTAGCGCCATATTTTTTTGACAAAAACTCAGTGATCCCTTTGTATTTTTTTTTAAGTAATGTTTCTTTATGTATAGGGCAGTTGATAAAACCTAGAATTTTTTTTCTTTTGATTAACTTCATAGCTACATCAAAACTTTTAAAAATATAATTGTTTGATTTAGTCGAAATTTTTTGAAAAATCTTCTTTTGTTTATAATTTACATTATACACTGGAAGTTTATTTCCATACAAATCAGCATTTTTAAAGTTTTTATTCACCTCTTTAATGCTAATTTTAAATTTCATCCTTTTTTTTTGAATATTTAATAATTCTATATTTCCAATAACTAGAATTGGTCTATGAGTAAACTTTTTAATTAAGAGCCAGCTTTTAAAAATAATCTCAGACGAAATACTATTAGGCTCACCAGCGATTATAGCTATAGGCACAGTCATTTTATTTTGTGGTAATCTATTGCAATAGATCTTCTTATTTTATCATAATGGGAAAGCGAATACATTTTTAATAATTTATTTTTTTCAATATTTACCAGTTCATTTTTTATTGCCTCTAAATCAATTTCATTCTTTTTAATTCTTTTATCATTAACTTTAAAAATTAATACCCCATTAGGTAACAAAATAGGTTTTGTAGTTTCACCAATACGCGTATTAATGATATTAGATTTAAACTTCTCAGCCATTACAGTTTCGCTTACCCAACCAAGCCTTCCTCCATTTTCTGCAGTTTCAGCTATACTTAAACTCATAGCAACCTGTTCAAAACCTTCAGATTTAATTCTTTCTTTTATTTTTTTTGCTTCTAATTCAAGATTATCTTTCTCAACAAGACTAAATATAATTTCAGAAAGCAAAAACTCACTTACATTTTTTTTATTTTTTGATATGGCAAGCTGCTCATTTATTTCATTTTCATCAATAGACAAACTATTTTTGTATATTTTAAATATTAAACTATTCCAAAGAAGCTCAGTTTCAATACGACTTCTTACTAACATGATATCAATTCCATTTGTATAAAATGCTTTTTTTAAATCATCTAAACTTCTGTTTGTTTGATTAGCTAATTTTTTTAATTCATTGTCTACATCCGCATTACTAAAATCCAAGTTACTGAATTTTTCAATTTCTATTTGTTTTATATTTTTTTGTATAGCCGTTTTTACGGCTGTAGACTCTAATAGATTTCTTTTATCTTTAGAAAAACTTTCATTATTTAAAATTAAAATAATCTTTATTTCATTTATAATATCAGAATACGTTATTGCTTTTTTTCCAACCGTTGCATACAAAGAATCTTTAATAACCCCATAACAATTTTGAGTAAAAAATAGCAATACCACTAAACTAAAAATTATTTTTTTAAATCTAATCACGGTTTTATTAATGGTGCGCTAGCTCCAGTAAATGGGACAAACTTGATTACAAACATTAAAGAATCTTTCTCTTCTATATCGCTATCATTATAGAATTCCCTTCTAAATACCAAACCTGCTGTTAAACAATCAATTTCGTACTGATAATTAATATCATATAACTCAGTGCTATCTGTTTTAAAATTTTTCTTTGTAGCAAATCCTAGTGAGCTATTTTCATTGACGTTTAATGTTACGCCACTCTTAACGTAATGTTCATTACCAATATGATTTCTTTGTTCTAAGTAATCTAAATTAAAAGTAATTTTACCAAAATCTAAACCGGTTGTAATTTCATTATAATTTAAATCACTATAATTATTATCAAGTGAAAAAGAATAACCTATGTTACCTATTTCTGAAAAATTATAATTTACACTACCTACCAAATCTGACATTTTTTGATCAAGTGAGCTTTTCATTGGTAAATCTTTATTCTTTTTTTGATTAAAAATTTGGCCCATAGATATAGATAATTTTTCACTTTTAGAAGAATTTTGCCCATTTTTGCTTAATTTATAATCAAACCCTAAGATTGTGCTCAAACCGCTTTCGATTTCACCAGTTTTATTTAGTGAATATAAATTTGAATAATTCAGAAAGACATCATCATCTCTACGATTTTTCATTTGTCCGGGAGCATATCTGACCATAAAAGTTGGAGAAAATGTTTCGGCATAATTAATACTATTTTTTTCCATTGGTAATGAACTTTTAAAGCTTACAACGCTTGATAGCTCGCTTACCGTACCACTTGTTTTTAAATCCGTTGTATTTTTTGCTTCATAATTTGTGTTTTTAAGCATTCCCTCTATCGTATTAAGGTATCCATTCTGAGTAATATACGAGCCAGGCGTCCAAATAAGATCGTTATTCACAAAAGTAGTGTATTTGTTTACATCGTAATTTCTATAGTAAGCATTTGACTTAAAATCTAAAAAACCAAATTTTTCAGAAAAGAAATTTTTACCATACGTTATGTTTGGAAGAATATATTCGTATCTACTTCTATCTTTTCGCAAATCCTCATACGCTTTTGCATTAATATTAAAATAAGTGTTGTCTTTTTTATAACTATAATCAATTTCATTTACTAGATTTGTATTATCTGAATTTACTAGACTAGTATTAATATCATGTACTCTAAAATAAGTATCATTAGAAGTTTTTTGTGTTTGGATTGAAAAGTTGCTTTCATAAGGTTTATTTTCTCCAAGATCAAATTCTAGTTTTGAAAAAATATGACTTCTTGAACCACCAGTCTTTTTAGATGTTATTTCTTTGTATCCTTCTGTAAAACCAGCATCTAAAGTAAAAAAACCATTTTTAAAGGCTTGCCTATATTCATTTAATAATAAAATATTTTCATTCTTATAAATTTTTGGTGAAAAAGTTAAATCCCTATCCCTTGATATTGCCCAAAAATACGGAAGACCAAAACCCGTTCCTACAGCAGTTGAGTCCGTAAAAAAAGGAGATAAAAAACCAGATTGTCTTTTAGCGGTGGGATCCGGATGAAAAAATTTTGGGAAATAAAATATAGGTACCCCGTAAACTTTTAAAATAGCAGAATCATAATAAATAGTTTTTTTTGTTTTGTTATGTGTTATTTGTTTTGCTTGCAGAGACCAAGGAGGGCTTCCATTTTCTCTTCGTTTGCAAACAGTAAAAATACATTTGGTAAAACTTGCTTCATTTTTTTGAATACGCGCACTATTAGAAACAAATCTAGGGTCACTCTTTTCGTCGAGACCAAAATTTTTCTGATCCAGAATCGCACTAACATCAGAAGCAACCATTTCTCTTGTATTTGTATCAATATATAATTCTTTAAAAAAATATTTATTTTTGTTTATATCTGTTATCTTAATATTTCCAACAGACGAAAATAAACTTTTCTCCATATCATATTGAAACATATCTGTAATAACATTATTTCCATCGATATCAGTAAAAGTAGATTTTTCGTTAGAATTAATTAAACTTTTACCTATATTATAAATTATTCTATTTGATTTAATATTATAACCAGTTTCTAAAACTAAATCTGAATTTTCGTAACTAGATATTATTTCATTTATTTTATCATATGTTGCTCTGTCTGAATTTATAATATTTCCATTTATGTCAGTAATTTTAACAGAACCCTCAGCAGACAAGAATTCATTTGTTTTTTTATAAATCACTTTATTTGCTTTTATAATTCTTCCTTCTTTATCGATAACTTCAACAAAACCTTCGCCAATGATAGTATTATTTTCTTTATCAATAAAAATTTCATTAGCTGCAATATCAAACTCATCAGCATTCACATTTATATTAAATAAAATTGGCCACAAAAAAAGCAAACCTACCAAATATAATTTATTTTTGATTTGCATGTATTAACCCCACTGTAGCAAACATAAAAATAATTGTAATTGGCATCCAAACCGAAACTTCAACAGGCAACTTTTCTGTTTTACCCAGAGCAGCTGAAAAGTCATTAAGATAAAATATTAAGGCACTTGTTATTATAGATATGAAAACGTAAGTCCAATTATTTTCTTTAAATTGAATTCCTAAAGTAAATACACCGCTTAATAACACCATACTTAATAGGAAAAAAGGAAAAGCTATAGCTTGATGAAGCATGGTTCTCATTCCTTTGGTTGAGTAACCTCTTTCTTCCAAGATACTAATTTCATCATTTAAATTCCAAAAAGAAATTGTATCCAAGTTAGAATATAAACTTTTAATTAATTGGTAGTTATAAAAACTATCGTAAGTCATCACACTAATATTTTCCTGTATGATTTTGCCATTATTATCAATGATAAATGTATTTTCTAGTCTCCATTTTTTAGTACTTATATCCGCAGAACTAGATTCCATCCTTTTGATAAAATTATTTTCATGATCAAACTCGTAAATCGTTAAATCTGTTAATTTATTATATTCCAAATTTGAAGCTTTAATTATAAAGTTTTTGTCAAAAGTTTTTTCTTTAATCCAAATTCCATTAACATTAACTGTGGCTAGATATTCATATTGTTGAGTTTCGTAACCCCCTCGTATTGACTCATACTTTTTAACTAAAGTAGATGTAATTGGATTCAATAATAAAATAAAAAAAATTCCCAAGAAAAATGATAAAATACTAGGTACGACAATTATAGAAAAATTTGATATACCAGAAACTTTTAATGCAATGATTTCATCATTTTTTTTAATTTTAAGAAAAAACCAGATACCAGATAATAAAATTATAAAAGGAAACATTTCTTGAATCATATTTGGAACAAATAGCATTGATAACATTACAGGTGTATAAAAACTCACTTCAAAATCTTTAAAGAAATTTATTTCTTCTAAAATTTTTAATATAAAACCCAAACAAAAAAATGAAAAAGTCATATTTAAAAGAACTTTAAAAAATTCTTTAGACAGATATTTATTTAAAATATATGATTTAATCATCCTAATTTAAATTCTCATATTTAAATACTCTAATTAAATAAAAATAAATTAATGGAAAAAGAAATATTGGGATACCGTAGTATATAGCTGCGTGATTAATTGAATTTCCTGAATATCTTACTGTCATTTCTGAAGCAACAAGAATTATGAAGCCTAAAATAAAATATAAATTTTTACTTATAAAATTTATTTTTTTTTCTCGATTTCTAGAAAGAAGAAAACATGACACCAAGCCAATTAATGGAATGTAAATTGGCATGCCAAATCTTTTATTAATTTCTATTCTATTCTGTGTAATGAATTGTTTTTCATATTTATTGTTATCCTGATAGACAAGGCAATTTAATTTATATAAATTTTTTATATTGAGACATTCTATTATTCTTTTTGTTGAGGTTTCTTGGATTTTTGGTTCCGTTGTAGTTTTTGTCGCTAAACCAGAAAGATTTAAAACAGTTTTTTTAAATTTTACAATAGTTATATCTTTATTAACTCCTGTTCTTTGCATGTTTCCATCGATTAAAATTAAATTTGACTTATCTTTTCCAATAAATCCTGATTTAGCATAAATTGTAGTAGCTCCATCCGATATGCTAGTAATTTTATTTCCTTCGTCTCTAATAAAAATATTTTCAAAAGATCCGTCATCTAATTTTTTTTCCACAAAGATTGTTAATCCTTTAACAGTATCATTAAATTGTTTTTCTTTTAATAAAGATCCTACAAATTGTAATTGTGAATCTTTTAATAAAGATCTTGAAAATTTTAAAACTTGTGGGTTTATTACTGTTGTTAAAGTTAATTGCAATAACATCATAATTAATGATATACGCAACATAAGATTAACTATATGAATTTTATTTAAACCTGAGGTCCATAAGATTATTAATTCATTATCTTTCTCAAATTTTAAAATCGTTAAAATCGAAGCAATCAAAAAAGCAAAGGGAAACAATTTTGTTATAATTTTGGACAATGTTAGAAAAGAGTAGAAAAAATAAACTAGAAAGGCATGACCATCGTCAGTAACAAGATCCAGGAAGTTTACAGCCTGAATTGTCCAAATTACCGCAGTTAGTGCAAAAATGACTACCCCGAAATACATGATAAACTCATGAAAAAAATATTTGTAAATTGTGTTTTTCATTTCGAATAATTGTTATATATAGTTAATAAAACAACTTTGAATAGAATTCAATTTATACGTTAAAGAAAGGATATATGTTAAGTTTCACAGGCACTTTAAGTCTTACCGGGGATGCATTTGTCGTATTTATAACAGACAAATATGAATATTTAGGCAAAAACAAGATATTATCTGAAAATGTAATTTTAAAAGTAAATTCATTTATAAAATCTTTAAAAGAAAAAAATCAAAATGAAGATGTAAACTCGATAGATATAACAGAGAAGAAAAAGTGTTTTTTAGTAAAAATTGGAAACAATGATAATAAATCTTATTTTGAACAAATTGGTGGCACTTTATTTACGAAAGTTAGTAGTTTTGAACACATTAAGTCAATAGATATTTTTGCTGACACATTGAAAGAAAAAGAAAAAAATTTTTCAAAACATTTTTCTGAATTTATTTTTGGATTTAATCTTAAAAGTTATACATTTGACAAATATAAAACTGCTAATAAAAATAGATTAAATAAAAGTATTAAAATAAATATTATTTCAAATAAAAAAAATATAATAGAAAATAAATATAAGTACTATAACGCTATAAAAGAAGGGGTGTTTTTAGCTAGGAATTTAGTTTCTGAACCACCTAATGTTTTAAATCCAAAAAAATATGTGCAGGAAATTAAAAATCTAACAAGACATGGTCTCAAAGTTAAAGCTTACGGAGAAAAAGAATTAAAAAAATTAGGATTAAATGCACTTCTTGGTGTTGGTCAGGGCAGTGCTAACGAAAGCTATTTAGTTACTATTGAATGGAATGGAAAAAGAAAATCAAAACAAAAACCATTAGTCTTTGTGGGAAAAGGAGTGTGCTTTGACACAGGAGGCATTTCTTTAAAACCTGCAAAGTTTATGGAAGAAATGAAATATGATATGGCAGGTTCTGCGGTTGTTGTTGGGTTATTAAAATCTCTTGCGTTAAGAAAAGCACAAGTGAATGCTGTTGGTGTTGTTGGGTTGGTAGAAAATATGCCAGGAAGTAATGCGCAAAGACCAGGAGATATTGTAAAATCTTATTCAGGAAAAACCATCGAAGTTCTTAATACTGATGCCGAAGGTAGACTGGTTCTTGCTGATGCTTTGAGTTTTGCAGAAAAAAAATTCAAACCAGAATTTATTATTGATCTTGCGACACTTACTGGAGCAATTATCGTTAGCTTAGGAGAAGAGTACGCTGGTTTGTTTTCAAACAATGATAAATTATCTGAAAAAATATTTGAATCTAGCAAAACTGTAAATGAAAAAGTTTGGCGACTACCTCTTCATCAAAACTATGATAAATTGATAAATTCAAATATAGCGGATGTACAAAATATTAATTATGCAGGTGGAGCAGGATCAATCACAGCAGCTCAGTTTTTGCAAAGATTTATCTTAAACAAAACACCTTGGGCCCACTTAGATATCGCAGGAATGGCATTTTCAAAAAAAGCTGCTAATTTAAACCCTGGAGGAGCCACCGGTTTTGGTGTTAGATTGTTGAACAACTTAATAAAAGAGAATTATGAATAAAAATATGACAGAGCAAACTTTATCAATAGTTAAGCCAGATGCAGTTGAAAGAAATTTAGAAAACGAAATAAAAGTTTTTTTTAATGGAAATGGTCTAAAAGTAATAAAAAATAAAAAGGTAAAAATTTCAAAAGAAGAGGCTTCGGAGTTTTATAAAGTACATCAAACAAAGCCATTTTATAATGACTTATGTAACTATTTATCGTCTGGTCCTATAGTAGTTATGATTTTAGAAGGAGAAAATGCTGTTTTAAAAAACAGAGAGCTAATGGGGGCAACAGATCCAAAAAATGCAGCAGACGGAACATTGAGAAAGTTATATGGGATTTCAATTGATAAAAATTCTGTTCATGGATCAGATAGCGTTGATAACGCTAAACAGGAAATAAATTTTTTCTTTAAATAAAAATTATTTAAATATCGAAATTATTGATTGAGCATATAATATATGCTCTTGGTTTAAGACTTTCATTTTTAGTGATTTTTCAGTTTCTTTTTTATCAATTAAGATTTTCTTTTGGGCAATTATTTTTCCAGAGTCTAATGATGCGTTAACATAGTGAACAGTACACCCCGAATATTTATCTTTATTTTCTAAAACTTTTTTGTGTGTATTTAATCCTTTATACCTAGGAAGTAGAGAAGGATGAATATTTATAATTTTATGTCTAAATGCTTTTATAAAATTTTTTGATAAAATTTTCATAAACCCTGCCAGACATAAGAATTCTATTTTATTTTTTTTTAGCTCTAACAAAGATTTTCTTTCAAATTTATTTTTATCTGATGATGAAATAAATTTGTGTTTAATGTTATATTTTCTAGCTATTAGAAGACCTTTTGCACTTACCTCATTTGATATAACAAGTCCTATTTTGATAGGAAAATTATAGTTTCTAGAATAACTAATTAAAGATTTAAGGTTTGATCCAGTTCCCGAAATAAAAACACATGTTTTTATCTTGTTACCATTTAATTTTACCTGAAATTTTAATTTTTTCTTTTTCATTCGATATATATCCAATTTGGTAAGGCTTGTACTCCGGTGCAAAGATCTTTTGAATTTTTTTAACATTTTTCTTTTTTGCCACCAAGCAAAAACCAACCCCACAGTTAAAAGTTTTTAACATTTCAGAATCATCAATTTTATTTTTTTTTAACCATTTAAAAATAAATTTAGTTTTAATTTTATTTAAATTTATATTTAAACAAAATTTATCTGGAACAATTCTTAACAAATTGCTTATCAATCCTCCCCCAGTTATATTAGCACAACCATTTATTAGCTTTTTATCATTCAGCTTATTAATTTCTTGTACATAAATTTTTGTAGGTTTTAAAAACTCTTTTTTAAGTTTAGGTGGTAAATTTCTAAAATTTTTATTTTTTAACACGTGGCGAACAAGAGAGAAACCGTTCGAATGCAACCCTGAAGACGGCACCCCTAAAACAATATCATTCGATTTAATTTTATTTTTGGTTAATAAATTTTTTTTAGAAACGACACCAACAGCGAAACCCGCTAAATCGAATTTATTTTTTCCATAAGTCCCTGGCATTTCAGCAGTCTCACCACCTATTAAGGCACAATTTGACATCACACATCCGCGAACTATTCCGTTCAAAATTTTTTTGACATTGTTTAGTTTAAGTTTGTTTACAGCTATATAATCTAAAAAAAAAATTGGTTTAGCTCCCTGGACAATTAGGTCGTTAACACACATTGCAACCAAATCGATTCCTATAGTGTCAAATTTTTTAATTTTTCCAGCAATTTCAAGCTTAGTACCAACTCCATCAGTTGAAGAAACAATAATAGGATCCTTAATTTTCAATTTAGATAAGTCAAATATTGATCCAAAACTACCGATATTTTTAAAAGATTTCATTTCTGTGTTCTTTTTGTAAGTTTTTCTTGATATTTTAGATATGTATTTTACTAACTTATCGGCAACTGCCATATTAACACCGCTTTTTTTATAAGTATTATAGTTTTTTTGCATGCAAATTTTTATTATGTACAAATATTTAAAAGATAATTTAAGAGAATATATTTTTATTATTTTAACGGCAACTATATTTTGCGCCATATTATCTTCGGAAAGTTTTGGTAATGACGATGTCTTTGTAATAGATGGCGTAACTGTTGAAGGAAATGTCAATTTAAACTTTACAAGAAAACAATATATAGATGAAGTTTTTATAAAATCTTTTGATATCCTTAAATCAAAAATTCTACTAAATAGAGATTTGCAAAAAGTCAACAATGTTAATTTAAAAACAATTAAAAGCTTAATTAGTAAATTTCAAATTATCGATGAATCTTATGAAAAAAATAAATATAAAGCTAAATTTAAAATTTTTTATAAAGAGACAAAGGTAAAGAATTTTTTAAAAAACAAAAATGTCTCATTTAGCCAGCCTGCAAATATTACTGTTATATTTTTTCCAGTACTATTTATTAATGACAAAGTTCAGAGTTTTAATGAAAATTATTTTTATAAGAATTGGAAAACCATTGATGTTTATAACGAAACTGTAGATTTTATATTGCCAATAGATGATCTCGAAGACTTCAGCAAAATAGAAGAAATAAAAAATAATCTTGGCGAATTAAACGTTAATGATTTTATTGAGAGTTATAATATCGATAACTTTGCATTCGCTATTATGAATTATGAAGAAGAAAACTTAAATATTCATATCAAAACAAATTTTAATAATAATAAGTCAAATAAAAATGTTTCTTATAAGATTTCCAACATTAAAGACAAAACTAATTTAGAATTTATATTAAAAGATTTAAAAAAAATTTTAATAGATACCTGGAAAGAGGCTAACATTGTAAATTTATTAATGCCACTGTCAATTAAACTGAATTTTTTACATAAAAATATTTCCAGTTTTGAAAATTTGAAAAGCGTCTTTTCTAGAATTAATATAATTGATAATTTTGTTTTGGAGGATTTTAATACTAACAATTCTTCTTTTAAATTATACTATTATGGAAATCCTAAAAAATTAAAAAATGAACTTAAAAAATTTGGTTATAATTTATCTAATATTCAGGGTTATTGGGAGTTAAATTTGAATGACTGACCAGTTAATTTTAAAGTTCCCTAAAAAAAATATTTATTTAAGAGAAGATTTTTATGTTTCTTCAAGCAATCAAGAGGCTTATGACTTTATTAATAGCTGGCCAAAATGGTTTAAAAAAATAGTTAATATTTATGGTCCCTTAGGCTCTGGGAAAACCCATCTTGCAACAATACTTAAAAAAAAGACATCTACATTATATTTAAAAACTGAACAGCTAAACGATAATACTTATTTCGATTTTAAAACTAAAGAAGCCTTAATCATAGAAAATTTAAATGAAAAAATTTATGAAAATGTTCTTTTTTCATTATGGAACCTGGCTATACAAGATAATAAGTACCTATTAATTACTTCAGTTAAACCAATAAATCTATACAAGTTTAAATTATCTGATTTGCAGTCAAGAATTTCTAGCTGTTTTAAAGTGGGTATTAATTTACCTAATGATGATTTGATAGGTGTAATTCTTGCAAAAAATTTTTCAGACAAACAGGTTGCAATTGAAAAAAAACACATTGATTATATAATAAAAAGAATTGATAGATCTTATGAAAAAATTTCTCAATTTATTTCACTTTTAGATAAATATTCTTTAAAAAAGGGAAGTCCATTTAGTTTTAAATTAATTAAAGAAGTCTTAAAGATGATATAAATTCTAAAAAGGAATCATATTGCAAAAATATAGAACTCATAATTGTAGTGAATTAAAAAGGGGTAATAAAAATCAAGATATTATCCTCTCGGGCTGGATAAATAAAAAACGTGACCATGGAAACCTTTTATTTATAGATTTGAGAGATAACTATGGAATTACTCAATGTATAGTCCAAAAAGATAATTCAAATTTTAAAGAACTCGAAAAAATTCAATTAGAGAGTGTTATAAAAATAAGCGGCAAAGTAGTTGAGAGAAGTGAAGAGACAATTAATAGCGATCTTAAAACTGGAGAGATTGAAGTTAATATTCATTCTTTTGAATTACTTGGTAGTTGCAAAGAACTTCCTATGCCTATTTTTAGTGACCAAGAATATGCAGAAGAAATTAGACTTAAATATAGATTTTTAGATTTAAGGAGAAAAAAAATTCATGAAAATATTATTTTAAGATCTAAAGTTATTTCATTCATTAGAAATGAAATGTTAAAATTGGACTTTATGGAATTTCAAACACCAATTTTAACATCTTCGAGCCCAGAAGGGGCTAGGGATTTTTTAGTTCCTAGCAGATTAAATCCTGGAAAGTTTTACGCGCTTCCCCAAGCACCTCAACAGTTCAAACAATTAATTATGGTATCTGGGTTTGATAAATATTTTCAAATAGCGCCATGTTTTAGAGATGAAGATGCAAGAGCAGATAGAAGTCCAGGAGAATTTTATCAATTAGATTTAGAAATGTCTTTTATCGAACAAGAAGATATTTTTGAAATAGTTGAAAAGTTAATGGTTAGACTGTTTAAACAATTTTCTTCTAAAAAAATATTAAACGATAAATTTCCAAAAATTTCCTATAATGACGCGATGGTTAAATATGGCACAGATAAACCAGACCTAAGAAATCCTTTGTTAATTTATGATCTAACACAAATATTTACCCGTGATGACGTGAAATTTGATATTTTTAAAAAGCTTGTAAAATCAGGATGTAAGGTGAGATGCATTGTTACAAAAAATACTAAAGACAGGCCTCGAAGTTTTTTTGATAATATTGACAAGTGGGCAAAAGAACAAGGCGCGTCAGGTTTAGCGTATTTTACAATTGAAAAAGATAAAAAATTATCAGCTAAAGGACCTGTTGGTAAATTTTTTTCGGAAAATTCTTTAAAAGAAATTATGAATATAACATCTGCTACTGAGGGAGACAGTATATTTTTTGCCTGCGGAAAATCTAAAGATGTTGAAAAAATTTCCTCAATAGCTAGAGATAAAATAGCTCAAGATCTTAACTTAATTGATGATACCAAGTTTGCTTTTTGTTGGATAGTAGATTACCCAATGTATGAACTTGACGAAGTAAGCAAAAAAATTAAATTTAGCCATAATCCTTTTTCGATGCCTCAAGGAGACATTAAGAAATTAAATTTAGAAAAACCACTAGATATTAAAGCATATCAATACGATATTGTATGCAATGGTATAGAGCTATCTTCCGGGGCAATTAGGAACCATATTCCAGAACTAATGTATAAATTATTTTCTATTGCTGGATATGAAAAAAAAGAAGTGGATGAAAAATTTAGTGGAATGATTAATGCATTAAGTTATGGCGCTCCTCCACATGGAGGAATAGCCCCAGGTCTAGATAGAATTATTATGTTATTAGCTAATGAAAAAAATATTAGAGAAGTAACAATGTTTCCGATGAATCAGAACGCGGAAGATCTATTAATGAGCGCCCCCTCAACTGTAAGTGAGGATCAACTTAAAGAATTAAATATAAAAATATTAGATAAAAATAAATAAAATTTATTTTTTACTTTTAAGGTTGATTTTTACATTACTTAAATCAACAAGCTTATTTTTATAATTATTTCTTATAAAACCTTTGCTTGTTATATCTTTTACTAATTTTAAGAAAGTATCATCTTCTGGCGTCATGTCTTCGTAAGTATTTGAGCTGATCAAAGGAGTGTGTGCAAGATCCTCTCTTCCCAAATATGAAATAGCTAATTCTCTAAAAATATAGTCTAAAATTGAAGAGGCGCTTAAAATTCTATCATTACCACCAATTTTGCCAGATGGTTCAAATTTAGTCTCTATAAAAGCATCCACGAATTCTTCAAGAGGAACGCCGTACTGAAGGCCAAGAGAAATAGCTATTGCAAAGTTATTCATTAAAGATTTAACAAGCTCTCCCTCTTTATTCATATCAATGAATATTTCTCCTACTTTTCCATCGTCATATTCACCTGTGTGCAAATAAATTTTATGATTACCTATTGTAACTTTTTGAATATAACCTTTTCTTCTGTCTGGCATTTTAGATCTGTTATTTTGCCTGCTTAAATTATTTGTTTTTATATTTTGGTTGTTAACTTCACTTTGGGCTTCTACACTTTCTGAAATAAATTTTTTATCACTAACAACTGAAGATAAATTCTGGACGTTTTTTTGCTTTGATTCGTCTATTTTAGGTTGTTTTTTTTGATTATTTATAGCTTTTGTTTTTCTATTATTTAACTTAACGTCAATCATTTCGAACTCTCCATCTTTACGATTTTCGAGCTCAGAAAGGTTTTCTTCGTTTAATTCGTCCAATTTATGCACAATTTTAAATGTGCAAGTGTAGAAAGTTTCAATTAAATACTTAGACACAACTTAGACATCTCCAAAATTTGATTATTATATGTATAGTGAACATTAATATGATATATACTAAATTATATTTAAGTCTAACTAAATATTTACAATTTGTAAGTGTGTACATTTATAATTTAAATAAACATTAAATTTAAAAAACAAAAAAAAATGACTCTTTTTTTTAAACAAATATTTACTTGGTGGCATCGACAGACAGTAGGAACTTTTTTATACACATTGTTTACAGGAAAATATGTTGGATCAGATGAATTTGGTAATAAATATTATATAAATTCCAAAGATAGAAGGTGGGTTATTTACAAAAAAGACATTGAGTCTTCACAAATTCCATCAGAATGGCATTTATGGATGCACTTCTTGACTAAAAATATACCTGTTCCTAAAAAAAAATTTGATTGGCAAATAACTCATCAGGAAAATTTAACTGGCACAGTTAAAGCTCATAAACCAGATGGATTATTATCTTCTGATTCGAATAAAAATATGAAAAAATATGAAACTTGGAAATTTTAGTTTTTTTATTTTATTTTTTATTAACGCTTTATTAGTTTCTGCAGAAGAAAATATTCAATCAATTCCTTTAGTTAATTTAGAGGAGTTATCCCCAACTTTTGAGGAAGGAAAAAGTGAATTAGAAAATTTAGATGACGTAAATTACAATTTAAATAACAGCGAAAAAGCACTTAGCTCTAAAGAGGTCAATAAAGATGGCAAAGTATACGTTAATTTAACAGCGCTTAATAAAATAACAGCTAAAACCTCTTCGTTAAAAATAGCTATAGGTGAAAATTCTTTTTTTGGACCGCTTGAAATTAAAGCACTTAAGTGCCAATTATATCAAACAGAATCTGCACCTGACACAATAGCGTATATTCAAGTTAAAGATTTATCTAACAAAAGAAACGATCAAGTTTTTATATTTAATGGGTGGACTTTTGCCTCTAGTCCTACCTTGCGATCAATTGATCATCCTGTTTATGATTTATGGATCACAAGTTGTGAAAATATTTAATAAAAAGATTCTTTAGCTAACCAATTAACATCAAAATCTGAGCTAATAAACTTCTCATGAGTGAGAATTTTTTTGTGTAATCCAATCGTTGTTGTTATACCTTCTATAACAAACTCATCTAAAGCTCTTAACATTCTTTGTATTGCCTCTGTTCTATTTCGTCCTTGGCATATTAGTTTACAAATTAAACTGTCATAATAGGGTGTTATTTTTGCACCTTGAAATATTGCACCATCAACTCTAGTCCTGAACCCCGAGGGTTGATGACATACACTAATTGTTCCTGGAGATGGTTGAAAATTTTTACTTGGGTCTTCTGCATTTATTCTGCATTCTATTACATGACCACTCGTAGTGACATCTTCTTGAGTTAAAGCAGTTTCTCCCTTATTTGCTATCCAGATTTGCTCTTTAACTATATCAATTCCAGTAGCAACTTCTGTGACCGGGTGTTCAACTTGAACTCTAGTGTTCATTTCTAAAAAATAAAATTTTCCGTCCTGATAAATATATTCGACCGTCCCAGCACCTTCGTAACCAATTTTTTCAACCATCTGTACTGTTTGTTTTAATAGGTTTGATCTAATTTTTTCGTCTATAACAGGGCTCGGGGTTTCTTCTATTAATTTTTGGTGATTTCTTTGCACTGAACAATCTCTTTCATTTAAATGAACTGTTCTATTTTTTCCTGATAATACTTGCACCTCAATATGTCTAGGGTTTTTGAAGTATTTTTCAATATATACGTTGTCATTATTAAAGTATTTTTTAGCCTCTAGTTTAGCTGTAGAAAATAATAGTTCCATCTCTTCTGGTTTATTTACAACTTTCATGCCTTTACCACCACCACCACCAGCTGCTTTTATCAAAACTGGATAACCAATTTTTTTACTGATTTTTTTAGCTTCATCAACAGATGTTATACTATCTGGCGAGCCCTCAATTATAGGTAAACCATTTTCTTTTGCTATTTTTCTAGCTTCTATTTTATCTCCCATTTTTTTTATTAAATCTGCGCTTGGTCCTATAAATTTTATCCCATGCTTAGTAACTATTTCTGCAAATTTCGCATTTTCTGAAAGAAAACCATAACCGGGATGCACAGCTTCGGCGCCAGTAACATCTACAGCTGACATTAATGCTGAAACATTTAGATAGCTATTTTGAGGTTGGTGAGAACCAATGCAAACACTTTCATCTGCTAATCTTACATGCATGCTATCAACATCAACATCTGAGTGCACAGCAACAGTAGAAATTCCCCATTCTTTACAAGCACGTATTATTCTAACGGCAATTTCGCCGCGATTAGCAATTAAGATTTTTTTAAACATTATTTGATTGAAATAAGAGGCTGACCAAACTCCACAGATTCCCCATCTTTAACTAATACTTTACTAACAGTCCCATCATGGGTTGAGGGAACATGATTCATTGTTTTCATAGCTTCAATAATAATTATTGTTTGTCCTTTTTTAATTTTTTGACCTTCTTCAACAAATTTTTTGGCACCAGGTTCAGGAGCTAAGTATGCAGTACCTATAATAGGAGAAGTAACTTTTAAGCTAGAATCTAAGTTTTTTTCTAAAATATTTTTTTTGTTAATTACTTCTGGAGAGATAACTGTTGAATTATTTAATGATTTTGAAACTTTAACTTTTGTTTTTTCTTCTGAATATTCAATTTCTGTAAGATTGAACTCTTTTAAATAACCTACCAATTCCTCAATTATTTTTTTATTTATCTTCATTTAATTAAGAATTTCTTTCATTGAATCTAATGCCATAATATATCCTTTTACACCAAAACCACAAATAATTCCTTTTGCTGCTTTGCTTATTAAAGATTTTTTTCTAAATTCTTCACGATTATATATATTTGTTATATGAACCTCTATTGTAGGCAATTTAATAGCTAGAAGTGCATCTAAAATTGCAACAGAAGTATGAGAATATCCCGCAGCGTTTATAATTATTCCATCAAACACACCTTTAGCTTCCTGAATCATAGTTACTATTTCACCCTCGATATTTGATTGCTCAAACTTTACTCCAAAGCCAATAGATTTTGCGCGACTTTCACAATTTTTTTTAACTTCTTCGAGCGTAATTTTTCCATATTTAGATTCCTCACGCTCTCCTAGGAGATTTAAATTAGGTCCGTTTATTATTAGTATTTTTTTTGTCATTTAAATAAGTTAAAATAATGCAAATGAATAACTTAAATGTGGCAAAAATACAATTAAATGGCAAACAGTTTCAAATAAATGCTGGTATATATTTAAATGAGTTACTCAATAACCTTAAAATTAAAATAAATAAAGTAGCAATTGAGGTAAATGGGGTAATTATAGAAAAAAACAAATATCCAAAATTTAAATTAAACGAAAATGACAAAGTTGAAATAGTACATTTTATTGGTGGTGGATAAATTATTATGGAAGATATTTTTACAATAGCTAATAAAAACTTTAAATCTAGATTAATAGTTGGGACGGGAAAATATAAAAATTTTACAGAAACAGCAAGTGCGGTTAATGCATCAGGAGCTGAAATTGTAACTGTTGCAGTAAGAAGAGTAAATATAACAAATAAAGATCAGCCACTCTTGATGGATTTTTTAAATCCAAAATCAATAACATACCTACCAAATACAGCTGGATGTTTTACTTCAGAAGAAGCTCTTCGAACTTTGAGACTTGCACGAGAGATGGGTGACTGGAAGCTCGTAAAACTTGAGGTGTTAGCTGATAAAAAAACATTATACCCAAATATGATTGAGACTATTAAATCAACAGAAGTTTTGGTGAAAGAAGGTTTTGAAGTTATGGTTTATTGTACAGACGATCCAATCTTGGCAAAAAAATTAGAAGATGTTGGCGCTTGTGCGATAATGCCATTAGGAGCACCAATTGGATCAGGACTTGGGATTCAAAATAAAATTAATATATCTTTAATTAAAGAGCAATCAACAGTTCCAGTAATTGTTGATGCTGGGGTAGGGACACCCTCCGACGCAACAATAGCAATGGAACTAGGGTGTGATGCGGTGTTGGTTAATACTGCTATTGCTGAATCAAAAAATCCTATATTAATGGCAGAGGCCATGAAGCACTCCGTTTTAGCTGGAAGAAAAGCATTTAAAGCAGGCAGGATGGCAAAAAGAAAGTATGGTAGCGCATCTTCTCCTCAAGAAAATTTGATTTAAAAAAAATAAAGTTTAGACAACGTTTTTAGCTTTAACATAATTTTTTTTTGGTTTTACATAATTATTATTTTTTTTTCTAAAATTAGTTTTTTTCTTAAAGTTTGAATTATGTTTTTTAAAAAAATTAACCTTACTAATATTATTTTTTGGCACTTTCTCAATATGTTCGATTTTTTTAATAATTTTTTTATTCTTGTTAAGCAAGTCAATCTTATACTCAGGTAGTATTAGATCTTTATCAGCAATTATATTAAATTCAAGATTATGTTTTTTTTTAAAATATTTTATTTCATTTTCTAAGTTATCATTAATATAAATCTTAATTTTTTCAGAAATATAAATATTGATAATTTTAGTTTTAGTAAGAAAAGATGCTTCTTCAGCTTTTTTCACAACTTTCAAAGCAAATGAATCAATGGAAAGTGTCATATTCCATTTTATTGAGCTTTCCCTCAATCTTTGTCTTGTCATTTCCAAAAGTCCAAAATTACTTATTCTGCCAAATTGGATTCTAGCTCTGTCATCTTTTAATTTTTCTTTTAATTTTTTTTCAACACTTCTTCTGTTATAAAAATTTTGCATATCAATAAAGTCAATAACAATTAATCCCGAAAGATCTCTTATTTTAATTTGTCTAGATATTTCTTCAGCCGCTTCTATATTAGTTTTTAAAGCAGTTTTTTCTATGTTTGACTCTTTAATTGATTGTCCTGAATTTATATCAATCGCCACCAACGCCTCTGTTGGACTTAAAACGAGATAACCTCCGGATTTTAGTTTAACAGTTGGTTCAAAAATTTGATTTAAACTTTTTTCTATTCCTACTTCATGAAAAAGTGGAACTTTACCTCTGTATTTTTTTATATTTTTTAAATTTTCAGGCATGAGTAGCTTCATGAAAGTTTTAGCTTTTTGATATGCTGAATTTCCTTCAATAATTACGTTTTTAGTTGAAGCATCATATATATCTCTAAGTGCCCTTTTTATTATATCTCCCTCTTCATACACCAATGATGGTGCTATAGATTTAACCGCTTTACTTTTGATTTCCTCCCATGTGCTTATAGTATTTAAAATATCATTATTAAGTTCATTTTTTGTCTTATTTAAACCAGCTGTTCTTACTATAAGACCCATAGTTTCTGGAATTTTAATTTCAGAAAGAATGCTTCTAATTTTTTTTCTATCATCAAAATTTGTTATCTTTCTTGAGATGCCTCCACCTTTTGAAGTATTGGGCATAAGAACACTGTATTTACCCGCTAACGATATAAAAGTAGTCAACGCAGCTCCTTTATTGCCCCGTTCATCTTTTATAATTTGGATTAAAACTATTTGATCAGGTTTTATTACCTCCTGGATTTTGTACCTTTTTATGCCATACCTTTTTTTTAACTCATTAATTTGGTCACTACTCTCTTCTCTTGGAGCATTTACATTTTTTTGTTTTTCAACATTATGGTTAGGTTCATTTTTGTTTTCATTTTCATAATTTTTTTTAGAATTTTCATCTGTATTTTTTTGAACTTCATCAGCGGTGTTACTTTTTTCTTTTAGTTCTAATCTTAAATCTTCTTCTTTTTTTTTAAGCTTTTCTTTATCTTCGTGTGGTATTTGATAGTATTCTGTTTGAATATCATTAAATGCAAGAAAACCATGTCTTTCTTTCCCATAGTTTACAAATGCAGCTTGAAGCGAAGGTTCAATTCTGCTGACCTTACCTAGATAAATATTATTTTTTAAATATAACTTGTTTGTATTTTCGTATTCATATTCTTCAATATGATGTTCTGACTTAAGTACAACTCTAGTTTCATCAGGATGCGAAGCATCAATGTATAAATTTTTTTCCATGAAATTTTATTCCTATTTAAGATATTATTTTTTTGCATAAACTTTGAATTTTGCTATTAATTATGTAACAACTATAACCTATATTTATAAATAAATATATGCAATTTTCTAGGTAATGTGTGAATAAAATCTAGCGTGCCTTAAGATAGCCAAAATTCAATTATTTCTTTAATTTGTGACAAATTTTTTCAAAATTACATTCAGACTAGCTATTGGCATTATTGTTTTAGTATTAGTTTTTTTATTTTCAACACTTTGGTATTTTTCGATAGATCTCCCGGATTATAAAATATTAGCCAATTACAAACCACCCATATCTAGCAGAGTCCACGCTGGTGATGGGCAGTTAATTGCTGAATATGCTTTACAAAAAAGGTTGTTCATACCCTATGAATCCATCCCAAAAAACGTGATTAATTCATTTTTGTCAGCCGAAGACAAAAACTTTTTCTCACATCCTGGGGTTGATGCTAAAAGTATAACGAGAGCAGTGCTGAAAAATCTAAAAAATTTTTTTTCTAAAAAAAGATTAGAAGGGGCCTCAACCATTACACAACAGGTTGCAAAAAACTTTTTATTAACAAGTGAAGTTTCTTTAAAAAGAAAAATTAAAGAAGCAATCTTGGCATTCAGAATTGAGAGAGCTTACTCAAAAGAAAGAATAATGGAATTATATTTAAATCAAATATACCTAGGGCAAGGGACATATGGAATCGCTGCTGCAAGCTTAGAATATTTTGATAAGGGTGTTAATGAACTGAGCTACGAAGAAGCAGCACTTTTAGCTGCTTTGCCAAAAGCACCCAGCAAATATAATCCTTATAAATCAGTTGAAAAAGCCAAAGCAAGAAGAGACATTGTCTTGAAAAATTTATATGAAAATTTATATATCAGTGCGGATGAATATAAAAAATTTAAAAAAAAAGGGATTAAAACAAAAAAAAGAAAAATTAAGCTTTTAGAAGAAGCAAATTATTATACAGAAGAAGTAAGAAGATCTATTAGTAATAATTATGGTTATGACGAATTGTACAAAGGAGGATTGTCTATAAGAACTCCTCTGAATCCGGTCTACCAGGTAAAAGCTTTAAAGGCTTTACGAGAAGGGCTCGAAGAATACGACAAAAGACATGGATGGAGAGGTCCTATAGTTAATTTAAAAAATTCTGACTGGCAAAATTCAATTAAAAAATTTATTCCTGACAAAAGTTTAAATTGGAAATTAGCTAAAGTTGTTGATGTTAAGCAACTATACGTAAAAATTGAAATTGAAAATAAAGAATTAGGAATTATTGATTTCAAAAATGTTAATTGGATTAGAGCAGAAAGCTTTCAAAATATACTTAAAGCAAATGACATTATATACGTAAAAAAAATAAAAAAAAATAAATGGAATTTAAAACAATTACCTAAAATTAATGGGGGAATTGTTGTGATGGATCCTTACACAGGAAGAGTTTTAGCTATGGCAGGGGGGTTCAGTTTCAAATTGAGTGAATTTAATAGAGCTACGCAAGCACAAAGACAACCTGGTTCTGCTTTTAAACCAATTGTTTATGCAGCAGCTCTCGAAAATGGATTCAATCCTTCTACTTTAGTTTTAGACGCCCCTTTTGTTATTGAGCAGGGCGAAGGTTTAAAAACATGGAAACCAGAAAATTATGGTAAAAAATTTTATGGACCATCTACTTTAAGAATAGGAATTGAAAAATCCAGAAACTTAATGACAGTACGTATCGCACAAAAAGTTGGATTTGATCAAATTTCTAAGATTACAGAAAACTTTGGAATCTATAAAAATGTACCAGAGTTGTTATCAGTTTCCTTGGGTTCTGCAGAGACTACTTTGATTAAATTAACAAATGCTTATTGCACTTTTGTTAATGGAGGAAAAAAAGTAACACCTATTTTTATTGATCGTATTCAGGACAGGAGAGGAAAAACAATCTTTAACGCTGACAAAAGAAAGTGCGTGGGATGTGAAGAGATATCATACTTAAAAGATGATATACCAACTATTGAAGACAACAGTGAACAGATAATTTCAACAGAAACAGCGTATCAAATTATATCAATGATGGAAGGAGCTATCAAAAGAGGAACTGGCAAAAGACTAAGAAGTTTAAATATTCCTTTGGCAGGAAAAACGGGAACAACAAATAAAAATATGGATGCTTGGTTTTTAGGATTTACATCAAAATTAGTTATAGGAGTGTATGTAGGATTTGATGATCCAAAAAGTTTAGGTAAGTACGAAACTGGGGCAAAAGCAGCTTTACCAATTTTTAAAAAATTTATAGAAAGTGTTGTAATCAAAAAAGATGCTTTACCATTTAAGGTGCCAAAAAATATAAATCTAGTTCAGGTTGATGCAGAAACAGGAAAATTACCTAACGTTAATACAAAAATAACTATATACGAGTCATTTAAAGAAAATAAAAACTTTGTAGAAGTTCTTGAAAAGTTATCTAATAAAGATACATTGAATTTTAATAAGTCTGAGAAGGAAAGAGAAATTTTAAGATTTTACTAATTATGGATGATATAAAAGCTACAATCAATAAGGTTAAAAGTGTAGTTGATAACATTAGGAGGTATCTTTGAAACTAATAACATTGAAAATAAAATAAAAAATTTTAACAAAGAGTTAGAAAAAGAAGATTTCTGGAAAAATAAAAATTCTGCACAAAAGATTCTTAAAGAAAAAAAATTCATAGAGGATATATATAAAGGATTCAATTATACTGTAAGTGAGTTGGTCAATTTAGAGCTACTTTTAGATTTAGCTGAAAATGAAAATGACAACGAGGTAATAAAAGATTGTGGTATCAAAATAAATTTACTCTTTGATCAAATAAAAAAAGTCCAAATTTCATGTTTTTTATCGTCTGAAAATGATCATTTGGATACATATTTGGAAATACATGCTGGCGCCGGCGGAACTGAAAGTCAAGATTGGGCACAAATGTTAAGACGAATGTATGCAAGGTGGGCTGAAAAGCAAAAGTACCGCTTTGAAATAATTAGTGAGCATAAGGGTGATGAGGCAGGAATTAAATCAAGCACTATAAAGATTATTGGTTCTTATATTCATGGAAAGCTAAAAGCTGAGTCTGGTGTTCACAGGTTAGTAAGAATCTCTCCTTTTGATTCTGGCGCCAGAAGACATACTAGCTTTGCTAGCGTATGGGTTTACCCTGTTGTAGACGATAGTATTAAAATTGAAATTAATGAAAAAGATATTAGAGTTGATACGTATAAATCCAGTGGTAAGGGAGGCCAATCTGTTAATACAACAGATAGTGCTGTTAGAATAACGCATTTACCTACTAATATTATGGTGCAGTGCCAGAACGAAAGATCGCAACACAAAAATAAAGAAACATGCTTTAATATGCTGAAAGCGCGTTTATATAAGCATGAATTGCAAAAAAAGGATGAAGCTTCAGAAAATTTAGCTAAATCTAAAAAAGATATTGGCTGGGGACATCAAATAAGATCATATGTTTTACAACCTTACCAACTAGTTAAAGATTTAAGAAACAATTCAGAAAGCACAGATCCGGAAAGCGTATTAGATGGAGATATAGATAATTTTCTTGAAGCAGCCCTATATCAGACAAAGGAAAAAAATTAATATAAAACATGAAGCTTTTATTAAAATTTTTATTATTAGTTTTATCAATTTTATTTTTATTAATAATTTTTCTTACTTACGTTGGTTTGGAAACTGAAAGATTGGATACATTAATAAAAAATAAATCCAATACAGTTAACAGCAACATTAAGATTAAATTTAATAAAACAAAAATTTACTTAGATATTAAAAATCTAAAAATTCTTGTTAAGCTTCAAAACCCAAAAGTAGCTTTAAAAAAAAATGAAATAAATTTATCAAAATTAAATTTATCCATATCTTTAAAATCTTTTTTCAAATCAAATTTTATTTTAGAGAGAGTTAATATAGCTTTTGAAAAAAATGATATAAAAGATTTAACAAAAATTACAAATATTTTCTTACCAAGCTTTGCAAACAAACGATTGAAAAAAGTATTTAAAAAAGGAAATTTAGATGGAGAAATTATGATTCCATTTAATCCCGATGGATCCATTGGTGAAAAATATACTTTTTATGGCAGCGTGAATGAGGCTAATTTAAATCTTTTACATAATTATAAAATTGAAAATTTAAGTGCTCAGATAGTTTATGGAAAAACTTCGAATATAAATGCGGATGGGGTAAAAGTTATAATTAAAAATGGTTCAATTTCAAATCTTAAGTTAAGTGGGAGCACTATTGAAATAAAATTTAAAGAAAATAAAAAGCAAATAAAGTCGATTTTACAAACTAGTGGAAAACTCAATTTTTTAGAAATTAAAAAAGCTTTATATTTATTAGGTATCACGGTTGAAAACTTCCAAGACATAAATTTAGAATCAAATTTAACCACCACCATTGGGTTTGATTTAAGCAACAGATACAAAATAAAAAATGCAAATTATAGTATAAAAGGCCAAGTAAATAGACTTCAATTTAAAATCAATAAAATAAATTCTATTAAGGATTTTTTACCCTCCTTTAATAAAAGTATAACCATAAAATCATCAAAAGTTGCTTTTTCTTCCAATGATAATGAAAAAAACTTTAAATTAGAAGGAGATATAAATTTTAGTAAAGATTTTGAAAAAATAAAAGTTATTACTCATTTCAATAAAATTAATAATAAAAAATCTTTTAAGGTATCTTCTTCTTTAACAGAATCTTCAGTGAATTTAGAAAAACTTAATTACAAAAAGAAAATAGGAAAAAAAGCTGAAATAGATTTTGATATAGATGTAGTTCCTGATAAATATTTTTTACTTAAATCTTTGCTTTATTCTGACGACAAAAGTCAAATAGTCTTAAAAAAAATAAAGTTGAATAAAAATTTAGAAATTATTGACTTAAATGATTTAAAAATAAAAACATACTCAAAAAATATTATAAATAATGATTTTTCTATTAAAAAAAGGAATGAGATCGTGGTAAATGGTCAGCTGTTGGATATCCAACCTTTTTTAAAATCTTTGTTTCAAAATGTTGACAAAAGAACATTTAGTAAAAAATTTAATTCTAACTTAAAAATTAATATTAAAAAAATAATAACTGGCACAGGTGATAATATTTCTGATTTGTCAATGATAGCTAGTATAAAAGCGGGCTCATATAGTAAATTAAGTTTAAAAGGAAATTTTTCAAAGAATGAAATAGTTGAAATGTCTATTTACCAAGTAGATGATAATAAAAAGACAGTTCAGATAATATCTGACAGAGCAAGGCCGTTTATAAAGAATTTTGAATTTATAGAAGGTTTTGAAGGAGGAAAATTAGAATATGACTCTAATATAGTAAATAAAAAGTCTTCTTCAAATTTATTAATTACAGATTTTAAAGTCTCAAAAGTTCCAGCATTAGCACAATTATTAACACTAGCTTCTTTTCAGGGTATAGCCGATACACTTAGCGGTGAGGGAATACGCTTTGAATCTTTTGAAATGACATCTTTCACAGAAGGCAACCTTATGAATATTGAAGATGCTCTCGCAATAGGTCCCGCTGTATCAATTTTATTAGATGGCTATGTTGACAAAGGTAATACTGTCAGTTTGAGAGGAACTTTAGTTCCGGCAACAAAATTAAATTCCATCATAGCCTCTATACCGGTTGTAGGAGAGATTCTTGTTGGTACGAAAACTGGTGATGGTGTTGTGGGTGTGAGTTTTAAGATGAAGGGTCCACCAAAGAATATTAAAACTAGCGTAAACCCAATCAAAACATTAACACCAAGGTTTATTGTAAGAGCTATAGAAAAAATGAAAAAGAAAGGAAAAGATGATGTTAAATAATTTTTAATATAACGTGATTTTTTTTTCCATGCGAAACTTTAATATTATTATTTTCATCAATATTATTTTTGTTAATTATTATTTTATCATCTGTTAAAATTTTATTATTTAATCTTATTCCATTGTTTTTAATCATTCTTCTTACCTCACTTTTTGAATTTGCTAATTTTGATAAAATGACCAAATCTAATATAGTTATACCTTCTAACACTAAGTTCTTTTTAATTTTTATAGTCGGTAAACTTTTTCCGATAGACTTTTCTCCAAAAGTTTTTTGAGCTGTTATTTCTGAATCTTTTGCAGCACCAGAACCATGAAGCAAAGTTGTTGTTTCATTAGCTAATAATATTTTAAGATTATTTATATTATTATTTTGGTTTTTAAATTTATCTATTTCTTCACAAGGGAGATCTGTAAAAAATTTTAGAAAATTTATTACGTCCTTATCTTCAGTATTTCTCCAAAATTGCCAGTAGTCATATGGTGATAGCATCTTTTTATTTAGCCAAATAGCACCTTTTTCAGTTTTTCCCATTTTAGCTCCTGATGACATTGTAATAAGAGGTGTAGTCAAACCATAGGTTTGTTTTTTTATTTTTCTTTTAATTAAGTCAGTTCCATTAATTATATTCCCCCACTGGTCAGAACCTCCAATTTGTAAAATGCATTTATATCTTTTGCTGAGCTCATAAAAATCAAAAGCTTGCAGCATCATATAATTGAATTCCATATAACTCAGCGACTGCTCTCTTTCTAAACGAATTTTTACACTATCAAAGGTTAGCATTTTGTTAATCGTAAAATGCCTGCCTATTTCTCTTAAAAAATTAATATAATTTAATTTACTTAACCAAGAATAATTATTAACAAAAATAGGTTTTGTTTTTGGATTTGTAGTTTTTAAAAAAATTTTAAATACATTTTCAATGCTTTTAATATTTTTTTGGATTTCTTTTTTATCTAGTATTTTTCTGGTTTCTTCTTTTCCAGAAGGATCTCCTATAAGAGTTGTTCCACCACCTAAAAGAACTATTGGTTGATGTCCATATTTTTGTAGAAGACGCAAACACATTATTTGCATTAAACTTCCAACATGTAAACTTGGTGCCGTACAATCAAAACCAATGTAAGCTTTGATTTTATTTTGTGACATTAATTCAGTTAAAGCAGTTTTTTCAGTACACTGATTAAAATAACCTCTTTTTTCAAATTCTGTAAAAAATGTGTCTTGCATGAATTTTCAAGTCCTTTAAAACTTTAATATACAAGATTATTGTTAAATAAAATATAATTTATGCCAAAATTTTATTACAGCTTAGGCTTTATGAGCGGAACATCGCTAGATGGTATTGATGCCTCAATTATTAAATCAGATGGCGAAAATTACGTTGAAATAATTGATAATAAATACGTTAAATATAGTGATAAATTAAGATCAAAACTAGTGAAGATTATTGACTATTGTTCGTCAAAAGCAACATTTGAAAAATTATCACAAAGTATTATAGAGATCGAAAAAGAAATAACTTTAATACATGTAAAATTATTTAAAAAAATAAAACAAAATAACAGTAAGATAAAAATAGATATTATTGGATTTCATGGTCAAACAATTTTACATAAGCCACAAAAAGGGTATTCAATTCAAATTGGAGATTCTAAATTATTATCAAGACTTACAAAAACAAAAGTCATTTCAAATTTTAGGGAAAATGATATTATTAATGGTGGTCAAGGTGCTCCTCTTACACCATTATATCATAAAGTAATGTTATCAAAAACTAAACTAAGATTTCCCTTGGCAATAATTAATATTGGAGGAATTTCAAATATCACATACTTCAAAAACAAAAATAAAATTATTAGCTTTGATACAGGTCCTGGAAATTATCTACTAGATAAATGGGTAAAAAATAATATAGGAAAAAATTTTGACAAAAATGGTTTTTTTTCTAAATCAGGAAAAGTAAATAAAAAAGTATTAAATAAACTTTTAAAAGACCCATATTATAAAAAAAAAATACCAAAGTCTTTAGATGTCAAAAAATATAATTTAAAAAATGTTAAAAAACTCAGCTTTAAAGATGGCTGCTCAACATTGTGCATGTTAACAATTGAAACTATATGTTTAGCAATAAAAAAAATAGATAAAGATCCTCGCCTAATACTCATTACAGGAGGAGGAAGGAAAAATAAATTTATTCTTAGTACTTTAAAGAAAAAACTTAATATATCTGTTGATACAGTTGACAAGTATAATTTTGATGGAGATTTTATTGAATCTCAAGCGTTTGCATATTTGGCAATCAGATCATATTTAAAAAAAATTATTACTTTACCAAATACTACCGGAGTTTCTAAACCCTGCTTGGGAGGCTCTTTATTCTCAAATTAGTAAATTGGAATATTTCGTTTTATATATTCATTTACTGTAGCTGATAATTCTTTTTCTTTTTTTTTATAAAAATGATTGGCGTTATTAATTGGCTGAAATTTAACCTCTATATTTGGTTGCCTATTAAGTTTTTTTTGAAAATTTAAAACACTCTCTTCAGGAACCAATTCATCACTCTGTCCATAGGTCACTAATCCTGGCACTGGACAGGGAGCTAAGAAAGTGAAGTCGTAAACATTTGGTTGTGGAGAAATAGCAATAAATCTATTTACTTCCGGTCTCCTCATAATTAGCTGCATACAAATTAATGAACCAAATGAAAATCCTGACACCCAACATTGGCTAAATCCAGGATTTTCTTTTTCTATCCAGTCAAGAGCCGCTGCTGCATCTGACAATTCTCCCTGACCATTGTCAAATATCCCGTCACTTTTTTCCACTCCTCTAAAATTTATTCTAATAATTGAAAAACCATTTTTGTAAAAACAATTATATGTTTCGAAAACTATTCTATTATTCATAGTTCCACCATATTGAGGATGTGGTTGCAAAACTAAAGCTACGGGAGCACCTTGTTTTTTATTTTTAAAATAAATACCTTGTAACCTACCACTTGGACCAGCAATGAATATTTCTTTACTTTCGTTTTTCATAATTTGTTAATAATGATAATTATTTTCAATTAAAAGTTACGTTTTATAACACGTTTAAAGCGCGGCAATTTTATTTATTTATATACTTGACCTTTTTAGTAGGAATGTCTAAATAAAGCCTGTATCTTAATGGTTATTTATTATGAAACTAACAAGTAAAGGAAGATATGCTGTAATGGCTATGGCAGATTTAGCAAAAATTAACGCTAATCAGCCAACCAACCTAACGGATATTTCTTTAAGGCAAGGTATATCATTGTCTTTTTTAGAACAAATCTTTTCAAAATTAAAAAAAAATAATTTAGTTCAAAGTTCTAGAGGTCCTTTTGGTGGATATTCACTAATAAAACGTCCTGAAGAAATAAAACTATCTAGTATTATTAATGCAGTAGGTGAAAAAGTAAAAACTGTAGGCTGCAAAAAGGAATCCAAAAAAGGATGCACAGGCAAATCTGTAAAATGTATTACTCATAATTTATGGGACGATTTGGAAAATCATATAAATAGTTTTTTTGAAAAAAACACATTAAAGGACATTATTTTTAAAACAAATAAAGATAACAGAGGATCGCTAAAACAATGAAACAACAAGAATTAGAAAAATCTAAAGAATACAAGTATGGTTTTACAACTGACATCGAGAGCGTAAGAGCTCCAAAAGGTTTAAGCATAGAAGTAATTAAATTTATTTCAAATATAAAAAAAGAACCTAAGTGGATGTTAGATTGGAGGTTAAAAGCTTTTAGCAGATTAAAAAATTTAAAAGAACCTGATTGGCAAAAACCTAAATACCCAAAGATTAACTATCAAGATTTATATTATTATTCAGCACCAAAGAGTGCAACTGATAAACCTAAAAGCCTTGATGAGGTAGATCCCAAATTAATAGAAACATATAAAAAATTGGGAATACCTTTGCAAGAACAAAAAAGACTTAGCGGGATAGCCGTTGATGCAGTTTTTGACTCTGTTTCAGTTGCAACAACTTTTAAAGAAGAATTAACAAAGAAAGGAATTATTTTTTGCCCTATATCAGAGGCAATTCGCAATCATCCAGAATTAGTTAAAAAATATTTAGGTTCAGTAATTCCAATCACAGATCATTACTTTGCAACACTTAATTCAGCGGTGTTTACTGATGGTTCATTTGTTTATATTCCAGAGGGAGTAAGATGTCCCATGGAACTCTCTACCTATTTTAGAATTAACGCTTCTGAAACTGGACAGTTTGAAAGAACTTTAATAATTGCTGACAAAGGTAGTTATGTTAGTTATTTGGAAGGTTGCACTGCACCTATGCGTGATGAAAATCAACTTCATGCAGCTAACGTCGAATTAGTAGCTTTGGATGATGCTGAGATTAAATATTCTACAGTACAAAATTGGTATCCAGGTGACAAAGATGGCAAGGGTGGTATATATAATTTTGTTACCAAAAGAGGCTTATGCAAAGGAAAAAATTCTAAAATTTCTTGGACACAAGTTGAGACAGGCTCTGCTATTACATGGAAGTATCCAAGTTGTATTTTAAAAGGTGATAATTCTGTCGGTGAATTTTATTCTGTTGCAATCACCAACAATCATCAAAAAGCAGACACAGGCACTAAAATGATTCACCTAGGGAAAAATACTAAAAGTAAAATTATTTCAAAAGGGATTTCAGCTGGATTTGCAGACAATACCTATAGAGGTTTAGTACGTGTTAGTTCAAAAGCTAGCAACGCTAGAAATTATACTCAATGCGATTCATTATTAATGGGTAATAAATGTGGAGCACACACAATCCCGTACATAGAAAACAAGAATTCATCAGCAAATATTGAGCATGAAGCAACAACTTCCAAAATTAGTGATGAACAACTTTTTTATTGTAATCAAAGAGGTTTAAATCAAGAAGAAGCAGTTAGCTTAATTGTTAATGGATTTTGTAAAGAGGTTCTTCAGCAATTACCTATGGAATTTGCAGTAGAAGCTCAAAAACTAGTTGGTATTAGTTTAGAGGGAAGCGTCGGCTAATGTTAGATATTAAAAATCTTAGCGCTTCCATAGAAGGTAAAAAAATATTAGAAAATTTTAATCTAAATATTAAGCCAGGAGAAGTGCACGCCATTATGGGGCCTAACGGTTCGGGCAAAAGCACATTGGCCAATGTATTATCAGGTAGAAAAGGCTACACGGTCGAAGGAAAAGTTTATTATGAAGGAAATGACCTTCTGGAAATTCCAATTGAGGAAAGAGCGCAAAAAGGAATATTTTTAGCCTTTCAATATCCAATTGAAATACCAGGAGTAAATACGAATATTTTTCTCAAAACATCTCTAAATGCTATCCGAAAGTTCAGAGGCTTGAAAGAGCTAGATGCATTAGACTTCTTAAGATTGGTTAAAGAAAAGTCAAAAAAGTTAAAAATACAAGAAAAAATATTAAGTAGACAATTAAATGTTGGCTTTTCTGGAGGAGAAAAGAAAAAAAATGAAATTTTACAAATGACCATTCTTGAACCTAAACTTGCAATTTTAGATGAAACGGACTCAGGGCTTGATATTGATGCACTAAGAATAGTTTCTGAAGGAGTTAATTCCTTAAGAGACAAAAAAAGATCATTTTTAATTATAACCCATTATCAGCGCCTGCTTGATTATATAAAACCTGATTTTGTTCATGTGCTTGTAAATGGTAAAATAGTTAAAACAGGTTCTAGTGATTTAGCTCTCGAATTAGAGAAAGATGGATACGAAGGTGTGTCGATAGCAAAATGAATTTAAAATTTGAAGAATTTCAAAAATCAAATCTTGGTTTTAAAGAATTAGACAATATAAGAATAAAAAGTTTTAAAAGTTTTGAAACTCAAGGTTTTCCTTCAAAAAAACAAGAAAATTGGAAATATACAGATATAAGAAATATTATTTCTAATAATTTTCAAGATCTTCAAATTTTTAATAAAAACAAAGATTTGCATTATAACAATGAATTATTAATAAAAGATTTCGAGCATAATAAAATAATTTTATTAAATGGTAAATTTGTAGAATCAAATTTTACACTTGAAAATGAAGAAAAAATAAAAATTAAATCGTTAAAAACCATA
>Ga0209403_10000481_pt1 | contig 59469 bp, 52 predicted proteins | sample ArcticOcean_MG_C_8_FD_187440 | JGI IMG/M metagenome (GOLD analysis project Ga0209403, IMG submission 187440) | Marine microbial communities from western Arctic Ocean - ArcticOcean_MG_CB11_86 (SPAdes) (version 2) | ecosystem: Environmental > Aquatic > Marine > Oceanic | place: Arctic Ocean... | reverse complement strand
GCTCCACACCCCACTCCCCGCGGGCACCGCGCTTGAACTGGGCGAGCCCTGGGAAGGCAACACGTGCGACTACCACACGGTGTTCAAGGACGGCGATACCTACCGGATGTACTACCGGGGGTCGAACCTCGAAGGATACGTGATCGACGCGCTGCTAGAGCCCGGGGAGACGTCGGTGCCGCTACACCCGGATTTGATGTGCTACGCCGAGAGCAGCGACGGTATCACCTGGACCAAGCCCGATCTGGGCCTGATCGAGTTTAATGGCTCCAAGAATAACAACATCGTCTGGTTGGACGAAGCGGACGAAACGTGCGACATGAACCCCTTCGTAGACGGCAACCCCGAGGCAAAAGCCGACGAGCGCTACAAGGGTATCGTCTGGAAACGCAACAACGTATTCGCCGTAGTCTCGCCCGACGCGGTGACGTGGCGCTTGATGCGAAAAGAGCCCATCTTGACTGAGGGCCCCTTCGACTCCCAGAACGTGCCGTTCTGGGATCCGTGGCGCAACGAATACGTCATCTTCACCAGGGGCATCATTGGCACGGGAAGTTCCTTCAAGGGCGGCTACCGGTGGATACGCCGGGCCACCTCGAAAGATTTTCTAAACTGGTCGCCACTGGAATCGATCGATACAGGCGACACGCCATACGAGCACTTCTACACCAACGGGACCACGCCATACGACCGTGCCCCTGGGGTCTACCTGTCGTTCCCGAGACGCTTCCTGCCGGACCGCAAGCCGCGCGAGGATTCACCCTGGCCCGGCACCTCCGACTCCGTCTTCATGAGCAGCCGCGACGGCCTGAAGTGGGATCGAACCTTCATGGAGTCTTTTATCCGGCCCGGTACATCACCAAGGGGCTGGACGTCCAGAAACAACCTCCTGTCCAGCGGTATCGTCGAGACCGGGGAGAACGAACTGTCGATGTACGTGCTACGCCACCGCGACTTCCCATCCGTGCACTTCGAGCGCGTCACCATCCGCAAGGATGGGTTCGTGTCAGCCGCGGCGGGTTTTTCGAGCGGTGAACTGATCACTCGGCCACTCGTTTTCAAGGGCGGGGAGTTAGAACTAAACTACTCCACGTCCGCCGCCGGCGCGATCAAGGTAGAGATACAGGACGAGAAGGGCAAGCCAATACCCGGATACGTCCTTGAAGACTACCCGGAGATGTTCGGGGACGAGATCGCAGGCACCGCACGATGGTCCGGGGGCACCGGTGTCGGCTCGCTGACCGGCAAGACGGTGCGGCTGCGGTTCTGGCTGAAGGACGCGGATCTTTTCGCGTTCAGGTTCCGCTAGGGCTCAACCGGTCTTTCTGCTCCGCTCACCCTGAGCTTGTCGAAGGGCCGTCGCTGTTTTCCTAACCTGGCTACGGCAGCCGGGCGCCCAGGATCCACCACAGGGGGATGTAGTGCGCCGGCGAGCCCTGGCCGAATGTTTGGCCAGTAGCGCGGTCACGGGCCTCGAAGTAACTCCCGGACGGCGCCCTCATGTTGTCGATCCACTCGCTGAGATAGGCGTACAGCGGGGTCGCAGTATATAGATCCTCGCCTGCGGCCAGGTCGTAGCTCTTCATCATAATGGCCACTGCCATGTTGGCCCGGCTGTTCGCGTGGGCAGCAGTGGAAGCATTGTGCCGAAAGTCCTGCCCGTCCGGCTCAAATCGACGTGAAGGCTCGGCCAGCAGCGCATCGATACCCCGCCGAATCGTAGTCATGTGCTCTGTGCCGGTGGTCGCCAGAAGCAGCGTCATTCGCACGGCGCTCACGAACGGGAAATCGGTCGGCGCGACCTCTTCGAACGTGTCGACGACCCATTGGATGATAGCGTTGTTACGATCAGAAAACTCCGGTAGCGCGTCCTCCCAGGCCCAAATGCACAGAGCGGCAAACTCCCGTGTCATATGGCGACCAACACCAACATCGGTGTCATAGTTCCAGCGCTCCAACATCTGCCCCATGATGTCCCGTGCGGGCTCCACCAGGTCCTCGTCGGCAGTAACCCGGTAGTACAGGCCCATGTTGAACAACGTCGTCGGTGTGTACTGAGAGTCGGGCCTGAGATTCTGCTCCGCCCAATCGGTCGGAGGAGGGTCTGCGATGGGGTTGTCCCACCACCAGTCCAGCGACCACAGGCCCTCGACCATGGAGTTGAGCAGACGGTCGAAGATACGCCTCGCGGCTGCAATGCAGCGATCATCGTCCAGGAGCTTGCCGGCCACCGCCAGCGTGCCTGCGTGCTGGGCCTGGTAGCCGCTGGTCTCGGCCCACAGCGCCTCATCGGGGTGGAAGCGGCCGTCCTCCAGAATCCTGGGAACAACGTAGTCCACGACCGCTCGGGCGGCTGAAACACGTACTGGATCGATTCTCTCTACCAATGGTCAGTCCTCCGTGTTCCGCACTACACGAACTGGAGCGCGTAAAGCCTGGCGCGGCGCATCCGAAAACGCAAGCGTACCTGCTTGCCTGCCCATGCGGACAGGTCGGAGTCGCCACCCCACGAAATGGTTGTCTCTAGGTGGTCACCAGTGATAGCATCGCAATCTGCAAAGGTCTTGCCAGCCACCGTAGTGCCAGCCTCCTTCATAGTCGCTGTAGAGGCATCGACCAGTTCTACTGACAGCTCACCGCCAAAGCGCGTCCATGCGTTGACCTGGAGACTCCCTCCCTCAAAGGTGAATGGCACCGTGGTGAAGGAGCCCGCCGATTCCGCCTCAAGTGAAGCGAACCCGTCGCGACGCCACGTCGCCTGAACAAGGTAACCGGTGTGCCTCTCCGGGTCGGACGAATCGTGGTGTTGCTCATTGTGGGTGTGCCAGACCGGGCCGACGGGCAGCGACACCTGTCCCGGACGCATCGACACAAGCCCAGCACCCGCGTAGTAGCTCCCCTCGGAGTCACTACCGGGAGGCCCGGCCGGAACGACTGGATCGCGTATTGGTCGCTGCCAGTGATGCCCGTCCCGGCTGGTCAGCATGTGGATCTCACAGATGTCCCGCGTACGCTGATAGTAGGCCGGGAACAGCAGGTGCGCGTCAGCGTCGGGCCACGGGGAGTAGCTGTTGGTATAGATGTCGGTGTCAGGAGCGTCGTGTATGTCCGGAGCCACCACTTGAACAGGATCCTGCCAGGCGTCGAACCGATCGCTCTCACCACGAGCTATCGTGCGGCGACCGTGAGCCCGGCCTCGTTCATGCTGAGTCCAGCCACGGAAGTAACCCACGTAGCGCCCCAGGTCCTCGTCAAAGCGGGCCACCGTCTGGGTATCGCTAAAGTATCCAGGAACCACCGGCTCCTGCAGAGCGGTCCAGCGCAACCCGTCGGGTGAAACGGCGCCGTAGACGCTGTCGACTCCCTTATCCTTGCCCATGTGCACCAATTTATAGCGCTGATCTGGGGGCGCGCTCGGGTCCTTGAACACCGTCGCTCCGTGGGCGCCGCGACCAAGAGAGCGATCGAGGCCGAAGACCAGGTTGTTGTCCTTCGAGCCCTCGAACTCTACCGTGCCGACACTCGGCTTGGTCCAGTTGATGCCGTCGGTAGACTCGGTGTAAGCCAACATTGCGCCGTAGTCGTCCTGATCGGTACCGTCATCATAGTGGCACTCGTAATAGAGCCGGTATCGGCCCTCGTCCTCGAAGATGCTCGAGTAGACGTTTAGCCACGACTCCCAAGGACGATCTGCCTGAACCATAGGCTCCGTGCCTACCTCAGGCAAATGAGTGGCCAGAGCAACGCCAGTAGGCATCTCCCAGGCTCCCGGCGCATCACCGGTCCATGCCACTCCATAACCCGGCTCGACCAGTTCCCAGTCGATGAATACCTGCTTCTTGCGTCCGAATCGCAACATTCCGCACCTCCCAATCTTGCCGTCAAACCGGAGTGTACGAGCAGTGCCCCATCCTGTCAATCCACATCTTGACGGCCCCCCGGACTGGGGTAAAATGGCGGCAACCACAGCGAAGGGGAGGACGACATGGGTGCAACTCACGACATCGGTTCCAGACTAGAGCTATTCGTGGACGACTGGCTGATCGAAAGCATGGACGGCGTCTCTCTGCGGATGCACCATCCGGTGCCGCAGGAGATCGCGTTCCAAGACATCAAGCCGTGGGAGTCGACGACCAACGCCCTGTTAACGGTCGAGAAGGATGGCGACCGCTACAGGATGTGGTACCGGGCGGGCGCCGATGGCAACCAGAGTGCCGCCTACGCAGAGAGTGCCGACGGCAAAAATTGGGAGCGCCCAAGCCTTGGCCTAGTGGAGTTTGATGGGTCTCGCGACAATAACATCACGCTAGACGGAACGGTCGCCAGCGAACTGTCCGCCTTCCGCGACGGCAACCCTGCGGCGACTGAGGAGCAGCGCTACAAGGCGATCTCCAGGGTGCGCCACCGCACCGGCGACAGGGACGCCATGAGGGGACACGCGTCCACTGACGGCATCCATTGGACGGTGCTGGACCCAGACCCGCTGCTGGTGGCCCCCGAAGACGGCACCAGGCCGATCTTCGACTCCCAGAACACAGTGTTCTGGGACGGACTTCGCGGTCACTACACCGCATATCTTCGGAGTTGGCTACCCGACGGCTCGGGCAACACCGACCGAGGTCACGGTTTCAGATCTATACGGCGTAGCACGTCGGAGGATTTTCTGCATTGGACAGAGCCAAAGCAGATCGACCTGGGCGATTCAACGCCGGAACACCTGTACACAAACGCCGCCACGCCCTACTTCCGAGCCCCGCACATCTACCTGATGTTCCCGAGACGCTTCGTACCGGAGCGCCAGTTCCACGCGGACTTCGACGTGATGGGGGCATCGGAGGGCGTGTTTATGACGAGCCGTGACGGCACCCAGTGGGACAGGCGTTTCATGGCGCCGTTTCTTCCGCCTGGACCCGATCCGGATAACTGGACAGACCGGTCCATGACCGTAGCACGAGGAGTGGTGCCGACAGGCCCCGCCGAGATTTCGATCTACTACAAGGAGCACAACCGGCGGCCGACGGGACGTTTCCGCCGAGGCTCGCTCCGGACAGACGGATTCGTATCAGCATATGCCGCCTTCAGTGGGGGTGAGCTTGTAACAAGACCACTCACTTTCGAGGGTAGCGAGCTAGTGCTGAACTACGGCACATCTGCCGCGGGCGCCCTGCGAGTAGAGGTGCAAGATGCCGAAGGACGGCCCATTCCCGGCTATGCACTCGACGACAGCGAGGAGATATGGGGCGACGAGATCGAGCGTGTGGCGCGCTGGCGAGGCGGCAGCGAACTCGGCCAGCTAGCCGGCCAGACCGTCCGTCTGCGCTTCGCGATGACGGAGGCGGATCTATACTCACTGCGGTTCAGGTAGGCGGTACGGTGTGGGCGGTAGGACCAACTCTCCCTTTGAAAGGAGAGTACTGAGGTGGTGCTGCGCGCGCTTCGTCGGGCCGGGCAGCACACGCCCGTGGACGGCTCGCGTGATTGGCGGAACTTCCCCTCATCCTAACCCTCTTCCCCAGGGGAGAAGGGATCAAACATCCTGGGGGAGGAGGGAATTATCTCATCCTTCCAATAGTGCCAGGACCTCGCTGAGAGTCGATATACGTTGCCCCGGCCACTCTTTCCCGGTAGCCACCAATTGTATCGTCGTAAGGGGCACGGATGAGCACGGCATGCATGCCCATTTCGGTCATACCCGTCAGCTCGCTGCTACCCCCATCGCCCACGTAGAGGCATCTGTCCGGCGACACCTGCAGTCGCTGGCATGCCAGTTCATAGATGCGAGGGTCGTGCTTCTTCATTCCCACGGAACACGACAGTATCGCCTCGTCGATCAAGGATGCGAACGAGGTCTCACCCCACACCGCAGCCGTACCAGGACCGCAGTCGCTGATCAATCCAATCTTGTATTCGGAATGCCTGAGCCGAGTGAGAGTGTCGATAGTGTCCGGTCGGGGCGCCATGGCACTTCGGATGTATTCGATCCTCAACCGGACCGCCTCGGCGATCTGGCGAACGTCGGGCGACTCGCCAAGCTCGCGACAGACAGCTTCAAGGTTCGCTCCGAGATCGGAATACTCCCCGGCCATGCGGCGGTCACCGCTCTCCGTCCACACGCGTTGGAAGCCTTCGGCAGGCACGCCCAGGGCAGAACCCATCTCGAACGTCACGCGCCGGTACACGTTCATCTGTGATTCTGGATACGTCAGGTCATCGATAAGGGTACCGAACAGGTCGAAGATCACCGCGTCATATTTTCGGTTCATCGATCGCAGCCTTTCTTGCTATCCAGCGCAGACGAGTCGCCCGGCCTTGGCGCTGATGACACCACGCCGCTGCCCGATCGGCTGCTTCATCGCGCTGGATTTAGTGGAGACCAATTGTAGGCGGTCGCGGAGATAGAAACTCTCCGGCGACCCCTCACCGACACCGGCAGTGCCGGCTAGGCGCGCTCGAAGATCTGGAAGCGGTGGCGGCGGGACTCGGTGACGTAGAGGCGGTCACCGGCATCGATATGGACGGCTACCGGCTCCCAGAAATAGGGTTCGGTCTGGGATGAGGCGCGGTACGGGTCGTTGAGGTGGTCTGGCAGCGTCGGGTACATGTTGGCGATGGCCCGCGTGTCCCTCTCGTCGGGGTTGGAATCCATGAACTGTTCGGTCCACTTCGTAAGGGTCGCCTGCCCCCTGGACTTGTCCAGGTACTTGCCCTCAGGCGTAAATAGCTGGACTCGCTCGTTGCCCCAGTCACCCACATATATGTAGCCTTCGGAGTCGACCGCGACGCCGGCAGGTCGGTTGAACTGACCGTCACCCTCGCCGCTCTCGCCGAAGCTCGACACGAACTCGCCGTCTTTCGTGAATTTCTGGATGCGGTCATTGCGCCAGTCGGCCACCCACACGTTGTCCTGCGAGTCGACTGTGACACCCCAGGGCATGTTGAACTGCCCAGGGCCATCGCCCATGCCGCCCCAGTGCGTGATCAATTCACCCTCGGACGTGAACTTCTGAATGCGGTGATTGTGCTGATCCACGATGTAGGCATTGTCTTCGGAGTCGAATGCGATGCCCGAAGGTCCGTTGATCTGACCGGGGGCGTCACCTTTCTCGCCCCACTTGCCCAGGAACGTACCTTGGGAGTCGAAGATCGTGATGCGATGCAGGGCCTCGTCGGTGATGTAGAGCCTGTCACGACTGTCGAAAGCCGAGTCAGTAGGCTGGTTAAGCTGCCCGTCACCGGAACCGGGACCGTCGGCAAATGCGCCGATGAAGTTTTCTTCCAGATCGCATATGCAGACTCGGGAGGCTCCTCTGTTGACGACGAAGATACGTCCGTCGCTACTGGTTGCAATCGAGTAGGGGCCGAGGAAGCCACGTCCGGCCTGATAGCGCCCGCCTGCGGCAATCATCCCGATGGTCTGGGTGTAGTTCAGATTCTCGCGGGCCGTCGTGGTCTGGGTGGACATGCAGAGGTGCTCCTGTGAGTTAGCTCAGGTCGACAGATGAGTCGGCTTTTTCGTGTCCGGCTCAGGCCATCTGAAATTCGCGGGTGGAACCAATCAGGCTGAGCAGCTCTCCTGCCCGCTTTGTCGACTCATCGTGGACACTCTCATCTCTGAGATCGATGTCGCCGCGCCGAGCCACATGGGAGACAAGGACTTCCTTGGTCTCGTCCTCAACCTCGATCGGCCCCATGACGTCCAGGCAGCGTTCCACGAACTCAATTGGGGAGAGGGTGCCGCCATTCTCGGCGCCAACACGCTCGATTATTCGTTTGATACCTGGCAATGACGTATTGCCAAGTTCCTGAGCGACGAAGTTGACGCGTTCCAACAGTGCGCCGCTTTCGATCCACTCTTCGCCCTCGTGCCAGCCTTCAACGCTGGGAGGACGCATGATTCCCTGGCCCATGTAGTACGAAAAACTCGACACGCCCTCGATTCCGAGGTTCGGTTCTCGATAGCTACCCGCCTGGCGAATCACGCCAATGACAAGCTCGACCGGGGCCTTAACCCTGGCGAAGCGGGCCGCTTCCGACTTGAAGAAATCTGAGTTAAACAGGGTTCGCAGGACTGAACGTATCTCGTAGCCAGAGTCAAAGTAGGACTGGATCATCTGCTCGATGACCTTCTCGCCCTGCTCATCTACCTGGTCTGCGGCAAAAAACTGGAAGAGACGAGTCGACACGAATCGAGCCGCAGCGGGCTGGCGGGCGATGATATCAACAATATCCTCGCCATTGAACCGCCCCGTCTCGCCCATGAAAGTCTTCTCGCCGTCGTCGTGGTCGTCGGGCCGATACTCAAAATGCCATGCAATACGACCGTAGGGAGAGAAGGAGTCCTTGTTGGCCTTTACGGCCATGTAATCCACGTTGCCCAGGGTCCAACCGGTGAAGGCCCGTGCCGCATCCTTGACGTCGTTCTCGGTGTAGGTCCCTATGCCCAGAGCGAACAGCTCCAACAACTCGCGACCGTAGTTCTCGTTCACCTTGCCGTTGTGGTTGTCGTTGTTGTCGAGCCAGAAGATCATCGCCGGGTCCTTGGATAGCTCGACGAGAAGGTCTCGGAAGCTGCCCAGGGAGAAGCGGCGGAACATCTCGATCTGATTCAGGATGGACCGGGAGTTATTGGTCTTGGAGTAGGCGGTAGCAAAGAGGCTGTGCCAGAAGAGGGTTATCTTCTCCTCCAACGGATTTTTCGTGGTGATCATGCGATACATCCACTGAGCGGCCGCGCCATCTGGCCCTTCGTCCAGGGAGAAGTGCACACGACGGATGATGTCGTCTGGGATAACCTCGGGGTCGCCGGGGTTTAGAAGCTGCTCTACCCTGGCCTCATACCCACCGGCAACGTACGTCTCCAACTCGTCGCGGGTAGCCGTGAAGCCCGCGCGCCGCATAAGATGGGCCATCAGCGCGATTTCAGATGTGCTCATTATCTCTGCCTCCGAATAACAGGGGCTAGCTTTTGATCAGGTCGAACTGCTCGAAGCGTCCATTGACGATGGGCGCTGCCTCGATCTCGAGCCACTGCTCAAGAATCGAACTGTAGGTCATCCGGAAGTCGTTGTTATAGGCCAGGTCGCCTTCAATTTGATCCTTCTCTTCAAGAGACGGATACTCGCCGTACATCCCGCCCTTCACCGAGTTACCGATCAGGAAGGCGACACCGCCAGAGCCGTGGTCGGTGCCGGAACCGTTGTCCTTGATCCGTCGCCCGAACTCCGAGAACATGAATATGACCGTGTCATCGTCCATACCGTGCTCGGCGATATCGTCCCAGAAATCACCCACTGCCCTGGCGGTATCCTGCCAGAGCAGATCGTGCTTGAATACCTCGCCGGAGTGCGTGTCAAAGCTGCCATACGAGGTATGGAAAATGCGCGTACCGAGCCCGGCAAACATAACGGTGGCCGCGTTTTTGAGGTCATTGCCGATAGGATTGTCGCCATACTCTATCGATGACTTGTACTTCCCTGTAGCTGTGCCCAGCAGGTCTGCGCCCTTGAGAGCGGAAGCGCCGGTTTGGCCCAGAAAATCCATCACCGCATCCTTGCCCTTGCCGCCATACATCTTGGCGAAGGAGTCGATGGCGAATTTCCTCAAGTACTCGTCTTCCATTTCAGGGAACAGGCCGTAGGTCTCCAGATTGCCAACAGAGGCGACAGGAACACCCTTCAAACCCATTGAGCGAGGCAGGCCACGCCCAAAATTGACTCCTGTGAGCACATTTTCAGCGGTGGGGTCAATGTCGCGAATGACGCGGCCCAACCAGCCCTCGGTGCCTATCTCTTCAGGCATCGCTGTGTGCCAGATGTCCATGGAGCGGAAGTGGGAGCGGTTGGGCTCCGGGTAGCCTATCCCGTGGATGATCGCAACCTTGCCCTCATCCCAGAGACGCTTGATCGGCTCAAGATCGGGACGGAACCCGATCTCGTCGTTGATCTTGAGTATCTTGTCGGGGTCGTGGGCTATGGTCGGCCTGTTGTCGTAGTAGAGGCCATTCTCATAGGGAACAATCGTGTTGAGATAGTCGTTCCCGCCACCGAGCTGCAGCACGACGAGGTTGCGGTCCTTCGCTCCCCCGTTTTGGCCGTTGCCTGATCCCATGGGTCCCTCCTGAACTGGAGTACAGACCCCCTGACCACAAAATAGCAGTGAGGGGGGCTTGCATGATAATTTACCCCATCGCCAACTTAGGAACAAGGGCTAATCCGATGGATTCGGAGCACGGCCGGCCTACCTGCGGTATTCACCCGGAGCCAATATCCGCAGCACGCCTACTTGGGTGCGATGTCCCGTGACCAGATTGGCCCTCTTTCGGCGATGCGTCGATCGATGACACGACGCCTTAGCCGAATCAAATATATCGGAATGATGATTAGGACAATTATCCCAGCAGTCAGGCCGATCGCGAGCAGCGTCCGGGTCGTCTGTGGGAGCAGCCCTGTAGTAGGCACGAACGGCGGGTCCGGCTCTACACCGGCTCCGCGGTACACGCCTCCACTCGTACCGATGAATACCGTCGAGCCCGATTCGTAGGCCGGCGGCAGGGTTATCGCCATTATGGTCAGGCTGGTGAAGCCGGAGTTGACTGTCTCCCAGGTCTCGCCGCCGTCACTGGAATAGAACAATCCTTCCGATGCTGTCCCAATAAATATCACGTTGTCGATAGAGAATTGTGGCGACAGTGTGATCGCGTTGACCGAGGTCCCCCTCATGCGTCCAGCGGGCGGTAATAGCCACGTATCACCGCCGTCCAAAGTGAAGAACAGACCCGACGGGGTTCCGACATACACCTGGGAGTCCTCAGCAAACTCGGGCGAAATCGTAATCGCCTGGACATCGAGGACCGGAAGGCCCTTGTTGATCGCCTGCCACGAATCACCCGCGTTGGTGGATCTATAGACCCCGTCGGAGGTCGTCCCAAGGTACAGCGTGCGGTCAGATTCGAACTCTGGCGACAACTCCAACACCCACGCCGATACTCCTGACAGACCGCTTCCTATCCGCTCCCACGAGTCGCCGCCGTCCAGAGACCGGAACATCGAGGTCAGATTGCCAGCAAACACGGTCTTGTCATTTAAGAAGTCAGGCGACACCTTTATGGTGGTGACTGCGACGCCCTCCAACTCGCCTCCAAGCGACTGCCAGGAATCACCCCGGTTGAACGAGCGGTAGCCGCCGCGGGATGTGCCCGCGAATACGATGGAGTCACCTGCGAATCCGGGAGACAACGACAAGGACCAGACATCCGGCAGATCGAAGTCCTGCTCCGATTCAACCTGGAGTCCCACGTTGATCTGCTGCCACGAGTTGCCGCCATCTACGGATCGCAGTACTCCGTTATCAGAGGATCCATAGAACACGGTATTGTCGGCAGCAAAGCTCGGGGACACCGAGACCGCTCGCGCTCGATTGGTCCCGATTCCCTTTTTAACCTGCTGCCAGCTGTCGGCGCCATCGGTGGATCGGAGCACACCGCCTGAGCCCGTCCCAGCAAACAGGGTGCCGTCCTCTGCAAAACCAGGAGAAAGAACCAGCGCCCTGACGCGGTCGTCAGAGACGGCCCGCTCCTGATTCACCTGTCGCCAACTTTCCCCACGGTCATCTGATCGGAACAGCACCCCGAAGGTGCCGGCAAATAGCGTGAAGTCGGTGGAAAACATCGGCGACGGCACGATGGTGGAGGCGCGCCGGAAACTAAAGCCTTCATGTTTCGGCACCCAGGTTGAGCCACTGTCGGTCGAACGCAAGATTCCGTCGTCAAGGGTCCCGGCGAAAATCATGCGATCATCAACAAAATCAGGGGATGGAGTGATGGACAACACCGATACGTCTACCAACCCCTCAACCGGCTGCCAGGAGTCGCCGCCGTTGGTAGAGCGGAATAACCCACCTGTTGGCGTCGTGAATTCGCCGCCTGCAAAGGACCTCGCAACCTGGCTCTTGACGAGGCCGGCGTACATCGTGGAATCGTCAGCATAGGTCGGGGAGATCGAGAGAGAGAGAAGCAACGCCCCCGTCAGTCCCTTGTTTGACGCCGCCCAGGAATCGCCACCGTCGGTCGAGCGATAGATGCCGTCGGTAGTGCCCGCGATCAGCGTCGAGTCGCTCTCGAAGTCTGGTGATATTGCAAGAACCAGCACTTTCGGGTTTTCGAGCCCTTCGTTGATCTCGACCCAGGAGTCACCGCGGTCGACGGAGCGGAAGACCCCTACAGGGCTGCCAGCGAATATGGTCGAGTCTCGCTCGAAGTCTGGTGAGACAACTAGAGTTGGTACGGTTCGAGTAGTCAGACCCTGGTCTTTCTTATGCCAGGTCTCACCGCCATCCGTGGATCTGAATACGCCGCCGCCATCAGTGCCCGCAAAGACTGTCCGGTCTGTTTCGAAGCCGGGCGAGATGCCCATCACCCACACAAAGCCCCCCTCCGGACCAACGCGCTCCCAGGCGCCGTCCGCCTGAGCAAGACTCGAAGGCTGTAGTGCGGCGACAATGATGGCGACACTCGCCGCAACGACCATAGTCAATAACAATCGCATTGTCATATAGTCTGGTTTCCTCGGGGGCCGACTGGAGGGTACCATTAGCTAGGTGGCAAAGCTGGAACTAGCACATGAGTTACGAACTCAATTTTACCAAGCACTGTGGAGGCCGTCAAACGTGTTGGACACTTCGGCTAGGTATCGCCCGGCGGGAGCGGGTCAGTCCCAAGCGCAAGTCTTGTCGAAGTAGTCAGCAAATCAGTGCGCTTGACAAGCCCTCAGCGCAGGGATACGTTCTGTCGTGTGCAGCACGGTGGTCATTGGATGTCCCAGCGACCGGAGGTGAACCGGTGACTAAGGTACTGATAAACACCGACCTCGATGATGTTCTGATACAGCGGATTCAAGACGTCTCCGAGGAGGTCGAGATCATCACGGCATCGTCCGAGGGCGGAGCCCTGGAGATCATGTCCGAAGTCGAAGTCGTGCTGGGGGCGGTGACCCCCGCCATGTTCGCCCTCGGGGCCCGCCTGCGTTGGGTACAAAATCTGGGCGCAGGCGTGGACGGCGCGCTATTTCCTGAGTTCGTCGAAAGCGACGTGGTGTTAACCAGCGCGAAGGGCATCGTTGGAATTCACCTTGCGGATCACGCGATGGCCCTTCTACTGTCTTTGACCCGTGGCATCGCGACCGCGGTCCGTAACCCCAGTTTCGACCAGCGTTGGCCCATCAGGGCGGCGTCCTGGGAGCTGGCGGGCCGCACCATGGGCATTGTTGGACTCGGTGGAACCGGACAGGCGCTGGCGATCCGAGCCGCAGGATTCGGCATGCGCATCATCGCCGTCGATCCGGTGGATGTCGAGGTGCCGGACTGCGTAGAACTGTGCTGGAAGATGGACCGATTTCACGATCTACTGGCGGAATCAGACGTCGTTGCGGTGTGCGCTCCGCTTACCCAGGAGACGGAAAGGAGAGTCGAATGGGCAGGATTAACAAGGTAATCGAGCTTCTGGAGCAGGGTCAGCCGGTTTTCTCGACGGGCGCGCCTGAGCTCACATACGAGGCAGGCAAGGGCATGGCCGGGACTTGGGCCGACCTGATAATGGTGGAATTCGAACACCACGCGTTCGACGTCATCGGATTGCACCAATTCATGCAAGGGCTCAAGGACGGCGGGCCGACCGCCAGCGGGCACCCGACGCCTACGGTGATCTGCACGCTTCCATCCAACTGCATCACCCCTGAGGAGGTGCAGTACAACGCCTGGCAGACAAGACACGCGCTGGCGACCGGGATTCATGGACTCCTCCACACCCACGCACGTAGTGCAGAAGCCGTGAAATGGTTCGTGGCGACGGCGCGCTACCCTTTCCAGACCATTGGGCGCGACCAAGGCATCCCCGAAGGGCTCCGCGGTGGCGGAGGCCAGTCGCAGCCAGCTATCATCTGGGGAATTGAGCCCGCAGAGTACGTCAGGCGGGCAGACCCGTGGCCATTAAACCCCAAAGGCGAGTTGATCCTCGGCCTAAAGATCGAAGACCGCTACTGCCTGCCGGACGCAGACCGCATAGCCGGCGTTCCTGGAATTTCATGGGGTGAGTGGGGACCAGGAGACATGGCCATGTCTTTCGGTGACCCGGACGGACACGATGCACCCTACCCACCCCACATGGAGAACGCGCGCCTCACAATCAAGTCTGCCTTCGACAAGGCTGGCGGCGCATTCTACTGTAGCTGGCGAGACGAGTCGATGAACGAAGAGGAAATTGCGATGCACCTGATCGAGGAAATAGGTGCCAAAATATTGCCCGTGGACAACCCCGAAGTGGCCAACGCCATTCGACGGAAGTACGGCCGAACGATGCCGGTTTAACGAAGGGCTGCAACCTTTTTGGGGCCGGTCGCACGTAGGACCGGTCGGAACCCGAAAAGTGCAACCTCCAACTCAATGTTGAGGGACCCTGGAAGAAAAGGGAAGCGAGTTGACACCGATCCTACTTGACAGCCTGCGGGCTATTATTATAGTCTTGCGCCAATCGTGAAAGAGGATGCTATCCAAGCTGTGGAGAGCCTCCTACCTTGACCCCGCGCCCGCAGTCTCCACCATCTTGAAGCCAAGACGGAGTTGCTGCCCGGGATTCTGGTAGCGATTAATATCGGAGGCGAGTCAGCCAACACTCATTGGGATGTAGGTGACGCATGACTGAAAATGGCGTTCAGCCCCTGCTGTCGGTCCAAGGGTTAAAGACGTTTTTCCCCACGGACGAAGGGCTTGTAAGGGCAGTAGACGGTCTTAGTTTCGACGTGTTCGAGGGCAAAACCCTCGGTATCGTGGGAGAGAGTGGGTGCGGTAAGAGTACCGTAGGCCGCTCTATCCTCGGCATTATTGACAAGCCTGGACATGTAGAGGCTGGTTCGATAATGTGGCGACCGGACCCAAGCGACGAGACGGCGGAAGCCGTTGACCTCGCAAAGCAGGTGCCAACCGGCAAGTTTATGCGCTCTATCCGGGGCAACTACATCTCCCTGGTATTCCAGGAGCCGATGACCTCCTTCAGCCCGGTACACACTATTGGCAACCAGCTAACAGAGGCAATTCGACTGCATCTGGATCTGTCCAAGAAGGATGCCAACGACAGGGCCGAGGAATTGCTCGCTATGGTCGGTATTCCGAACCCAAGACAGAGACTGAGCGAGTACTCGTTCCAGTTGAGCGGAGGGCTAAGGCAGCGTGCGATGATCGCAATGGCGCTGTCCTGCGACCCGAAACTGCTCATCGCCGACGAGCCCACGACGGCCCTGGACGTCACTACCCAGGCTCAGATACTGGACCTGCTGCGTGATTTGCAGGGGAAAAACGGCATGTCCGTGATCCTGATCACGCACAACCTAGGCGTCATCGCCGAAATGGCAGATGATGTGGTGGTCATGTACCTGGGTCGCGAGGCAGAATCAGGCTCGGTCGATGATCTGTTCCACAACCCGCAGCACCCGTATACGCAGGGTCTGCTCCGGTCAATCCCAAGCATCTATTCCAGGGGCGAGGAGAGGCTGCCGTCCATTGAAGGCACCATCCCGCACCCATTCAACCGTCCATCGGGATGCACGTTCCGACCCCGCTGCCCTTCGTTCATGGAGGGGACCTGCGATCAGCACGTTCCAACTTTCCAGAACATCGAGGGGACGTCGCAGCATGTTAGCTGCTTCCTGCACCATCCGCCGCAAGAGGTGACGACAAATGGTAGCTGAACCCGAGGCGACTACCGCAGCCCCAGAGACCCCGTTCCTCGAGGTCAAGAACCTCGTGAAATGGTTCCCCATTCAAAAGGGCTTCCTGAAGCGGACTGTAGGCCATGTCCGCGCCGTAGACGACGTAAGTTTCAACGTCATGCCTGGCGAGACTATGGGCCTGGTGGGCGAGAGCGGCTGCGGCAAGACAACGACCTCTCGCTGCATCCTCAGAGCCATCAACCCGACGAGCGGGCAGGTTCTTTTCGCCTCAGAAGAGCGCGGCATCGTCGATGTCACGGAATTGCCAAGGCAGCAGCTCCGCGAGCTACGACGCGAAATGCAGATGATCTTCCAGGATCCGTTTGGATCCCTCAACCCTCGTATGACGCTTCTCGATATCGTTGGCGAGCCGTTGCTGGTACATGGAATGACCAGCCGCAATGACCGCGTCGACCGGGTTGCCGAACTACTGCGATTGGTTGGCCTCCGCCCCGAGTACATGAGAAGATTCCCCCACGCTTTCAGCGGCGGCGAACGTCAGCGCATCGGCATAGCCCGCGCTCTGGCACTGAACCCCCGCCTGGTAGTGGCCGACGAGCCTGTGTCCGCACTCGACGTATCTGTGCAGGCGCAGGTGATCAACCTGCTGCAAGAGCTACAGGAATCCCTGAACCTCACCTACCTGTTCGTTGCCCACGACCTCAGCGTCGTCAGGCATATCAGCGAGCGCGTGGCGGTGATGTACGTCGGCAAAATTGTCGAGATGGGGCCGACTGAGGAACTGTTTAATAATCCGAAACACCCGTACACTTCAGCACTGCTATCGTCTGTGCCGGTGCCGGACCCACGTATGAGGTCAACCCGAATCGCTCTACAGGGAGAGGTGGCCAATCCGGCTAATCCCCCCTCCGGCTGTTATTTCCACCCGCGCTGCACCTACGCGGTGGACCAGTGCCGCGAGCAGTCGCCGCCGCTGGAAGATATAGGCGGGGGACGCTCCGTCGCGTGCTGGCGGGCGAAGGAGATCGAGTTGCCGGGGCTCGGAAAGACCCACAGCGCGGTCGCTGGCAACGGCGCTAAAACAGAGTAATCGACAACAAGCGCACATCAAAACGCCTGGCCGGTATGGCCAGGCGTTTTTCGTTTCAGTGGTAACCGCGCGCTGTGTTAGGGCCCGGTAGCCGCGATTGCTTCGCCCCCGCGCACTGTCATGACGGGCTCCCAGCACCCCCCGGGGCGCGATTCCCCTGCGACATCGATTAAGGGCGCGGCTTCCTGATTCCAGCGCAAGACCGCCAGGTCGGCGCAAGCGCCAGCCGCCAGCGTTCCAATCTCTCCCTGCAGTCCCAGCGCCCGCGCGGGGGACAATGTCGCTCGCTCGAAAACCTCCGTCTCAGACATGCCCACAGCCATCAGCTTGGACATCGTGCGCGGCAAGTCGTGCCTCGGGTCCGATTCACTATGCCGTTTATAGAAGTCGGTCGATATGGTGTCGGGCAGAAATCCGCCCGCAACCGCCGTCTCGGCAACGCCGAAGTCAAAAGACGACATTCCGTGACCGATGTCAAACAACACGCCCCGTTCCCTCGCCTCCAGCGCGGCATCCACGACCCTATCCCCGGGCGCAATGCCGCCGCGTCCTTCGTGGAAACAGTATGTCACTACATCGCCCTGGCGCATGAGAGCCAGCTGCTCGGCCAAAGGCCAGTCGAACGGGTCCCACCGTACGCCGGAGAGAAGTGGTTTTCCGGTCCGCTCTGCAGCCTCAATTGCACGGCCCATAATCACCCTTGGGTCATTTTGCCCTGTCGTCCCGCCCGCCACATTGACGGCGATTCCCCAGATCGCATCACCCATCTGCGTGATCGCATCAACGCAAGCGTCCACATCCACGTCGTCGAGGCGCTCGAAGACCGGGTTGTGCCCCTGCTCTCCCCCCAACGACGGACTGAGCGCCATTAGTATCCGTGTATCCGAGGCATCGACAATCTGCTCTTTATACTGAGCCCAGTTGCGAGGTCCGGAGTCGCCCTGGGAGAGCACCGTTGTCGTCCCTCGGGGGAGCACCAGTTCGTCCGCGTCGATACCATACTTCCAGTCGGAAGGCGCCGGATGGCAGTGCATATCCACGAGCCCCGGCAACAGAACGCAGTCCTCAAAGACGAGTTCCGTAGAAGCGTCCCCGGAAACATCTGGACCGGCAGCTACGATACGTCCGCCACGCACCGCAACGGCCCCGGGGCCGTCGATTCCCGTGTCCGCGCAAAAGACCCTGTCGGCTCTCACTATCAGATCCAATTTCTCGTCTGCCATGGCGCCACTCCACTCGAAAAGATTTGTGCAACAACCCCGGGAATGATTCGGGGAGCCATCGTCGGCGGAATACGGGACCGTGTCAAGACATGGGAGTCCTACTACTCGCTACCCACACCTCGCGAGTCCACAAACGGTCCTCAATTTGGGAAGAGTTGGAGGGTCCGTGTGCTATAATCGGCGTACGTGCGCGCCCTGTAATCGAGGCTATTTGCGGCGCTCCGGTTGTCCCCAGACCAACTCGTTCCACCGGGAGAATCGACCAAATGGCGATCTTCGAGGACCTTCGGGTTTTCAGCGGAAATGCTCACCCAGAACTGGCCCAGCAAATCTGCTCATACCTGGGAATAACACTAGGCCGCTCCGAGGCATTCAAATTCAGCAACGACGAGACCTTCGTAAAGATACTTGAGAACGTCCGCGAGAAGGACGTGTTCCTGATCCAGCCAATCGCGGTACCGGTCAACGACAATCTGGTCGAGTTGCTAATAATGATCGATGCCATGAGACGCGCCTCGGCTGGACGCATCACGACAGTGATCCCCTACTACGCCTACGGGCGAACGGACAAAAAGGACCAGCCTCGGGTAGCGATCACTGCCCGGCTTATCGCCGACTTCATCTCGATGGCCGGCGCCGACCGCGTGCTAACGATGAACCTACATGCCGGGCAGATTCAGGGATTCTTTAACATTCCACTCGACGAGTTGTCAGCTATTCCCCTGTTGGCCAACAACTTCAAGGAGCGTAACCTGAAAGACTTGGTGGTCGTTGCACCAGACGTGGGCGCTGCACGGCGTGCGCGAAACATAGCCGACCTGCTCGGCGCACCGATAGCCATCATTGAAAAGCAGAGGCTGGGCAATGACGACCGTGCGGAGGCGGTAAGCCTGATCGGATCGGTAGAGGGAAGTAATGCCCTCCTCGTCGATGACGAGATCCTTACGGGTGGGACCATGGTCTCCGCTGCCGCCCTACTAAAGGAAAAGGGTGCACTGGACGTGTACTGCTGCGCCGTCCATCCGCTCCTGTCTGGAGCTGCATCTGAACGGCTGCGGGACAGCGAACTCAAGGAAATCGTCGTAACCGACACCCTGCCGGTACCGCAGGAAAAGCAGTTCGGAGATCTCAAAGTATTGTCTGTGGCGTCCATCTTAGGGGAGGCCATCCACAGGATACACAGCGGCCTGTCCGTAGGAGCGATGTTCGAACACTAGAAATTATGGGCGAGACAATAGTCGGCTACGAACGCCGGACACTGGTATCTCGACCGACACTGATATACGGCTGCGGAAGGGTGTGACCTAACATGCTAAAGAGTCTCGCCAAATTAATAGGCGGATCCTCTGAGAAGGCGATCAAAAAGCTCAGGCCCCTCGCTGACGAGATCAACGAGATCGAGCCGAGTCTCGAAAACCTGTCGGAAGAGGACTTGGTAGGTCTGACCGACGAGTTCAGGTCCCGCCTCTCAGACGGAGAGACTCTGGACGATCTGCTGCCCGAGGCCTTCGCATTAGTACGTGAGGCGGCCAAACGAACCCTGGGTATGCGCCACTTCGACGTGCAGCTAATCGGCGGTATCGTGCTCCACCAGGGCAAGATCGCCGAGATGCGGACTGGTGAGGGCAAAACCCTCGTCGCCACACTGCCCGCCTACCTGAACGGCATTGCTGGCAACGGCGTTCATATCGTGACCGTAAACGACTACCTGGCCCGTCGCGACGCCCAGTGGATGGGCGCGGTTTACCACATGCTCGGCCTGACAACGGGCATCTTACAGGCTGACTCATCTCACCTATACGATCCGGATGCCGATGGAAAGCCCGGCTCAGAAAAGCTCCGCGACGTGAGCCGCAAAGAAGCCTACGCGGCTGATATCACCTACGGAACCAACAACGATTTCGGCTTCGACTACCTGCGCGACAACATGGTCATCGACCTTTCGCAGCGCGTTCAGCGGGATCGAGTTTTCGCTATTGTGGACGAGGTCGACAACATTCTGATTGACGAGGCAAGGACTCCACTGATCATCAGCGGACCGGCAGAGGAGTCCACCAAGGAATACAGCCGCTTTGCCAAAATGGTCCCGTCTCTCACCCCAGAAGAGGACTTCGCCATTGACGAAAAGCACCGCGCTGTCACGCTCACACCAGAGGGCATGAGCAAACTGGAAGTGCTTCTCAACGTCGAGAATCTGTACGACCCCGAGAATGTACGACAGGTACATTTCGTGGAAAATGCCCTGAAGGCACGAGCCCTCTTCGAGCGCGACAAAGAGTACATAGTGAACGACGGAGAGGTGATCATTGTTGATGAGTTCACCGGCCGTCAGATGCCAGGTCGGCGCTTTTCCGACGGCCTGCACCAGGCCCTCGAGGCGAAGGAATCGCTCACCGTTCAAAGAGAGAGCATCACCTACGCCACAATAACCCTCCAGAACTACTTCCGACTCTACACAAAGCTATCTGGAATGACCGGAACCGCGGCCACGGAGGCCGAGGAATTCTGGAAGATATACAAGCTTGAGGTCGTAGATATCCCGACGAACGTGACAATGGTCAGAGATGATACCGTCGATCAGATATTCAGCGATCAAAAGGCCAAGTACGAGGCAGTCATCAATGCCATCGTAGAGCGGCATGAGCAAGGGCAGCCGGTACTGGTCGGAACAACGGACATCTCCAGATCTGAGGTGCTCAGCGAACGCCTGAAGAAGCGTGGCATCCCTCACCAGGTGCTAAACGCCAAGCAGCACGAACGTGAGGCGGCGATCGTCGCGGAAGCCGGAAGACCTGGAGCGGTGACCGTAGCCACGAACATGGCCGGTCGCGGTACCGACATCGTGTTGGGCGGCAACCCGGATGCCATCGACATTTCTCGTAAGCGCTGGGAAGAGGAGCACCTTAAGGTCGTCGAGTCCGGCGGCCTCCACATCATCGGGACCGAGCGTCACGAGGCGAGGCGCATCGACAACCAGCTGAGGGGCCGTGCAGGACGCCAGGGAGACGCAGGCAGCACTCGCTTCTACGTCGCCCTCGATGACAGTCTCATGCGACGGTTCGGCGGCGATAAGATCCAGGCAGTCATGAACTGGGCGGGAATGGACTCGAGCGAACCTCTCGAAAACAAGATGATTAGCCGGTCCATCGAGGGCGCTCAGGTCAAGGTCGAGGCGTTTCATTTCGACACCCGCAAGCAGCTGGTCGAGTACGACGACGTAATCAATACCCACCGGACAGTCATCTACGGCGAACGCAACAAGGTGCTCAGTGGGGCGGATCTCAAGACAAATATCCAGGAGATGATCGAAACCGAACTTCCTGATGTTGTCTCGCGACACCTGACCGGCATTTCGCCGGAGGACTGGGATGTCGACGCGCTAATGGGAGAATTCCTGTCCATCTTCCCGCTCGAGGGCGATCTGGACGACCCCGAGGTGGTCGCGGAGATGGATCAAGAAGAGATCTTGGAATTGGTCATGGAGCAGACACGCGCGCTGTACGAAAAGCACGAAGTCAGCCTTGGCCCCGATCTAATGAGGATGGCTGAGCGCGAGGTCATGCTTCGCACCATCGACGCCAACTGGGTTCCGCACCTGACAGCGATGGAGAATTTGAGACAAGGTATCGGGCTCCATGCCTATGGCCAGCGAGACCCGCTGGTCATGTACAAAAGAGAGGGCATGGAGATGTTCGAGACCCTCAAGGAACGTATCCAGTACGATATCGTCCATACGATTTACCGCGTGGCAGCAGGCCCCGGTACAACCAACGGGACCGAGGGACGAGCCGAGAAGCGATCTGAGGCCAAGAACATCATGGCGAAAGCCATGGGCAACCGGCCCCGTGCTCCCGAAGCTTCCGGTTCGGCCAAGGTGGGGAGAAACGACACGTGTCCCTGCGGCAGTGGTAAGAAGTACAAGCGATGCCACGGGACCGCATGAATTGCTCTTGATTGCCTGGACAACGCTCCCCCAAACCTGTTTGCAGTAGATAGGCGACGTGCCCGGCCTCTCCGGGCGACACGGCCGAGATTCTGTTTTCGATTGCGAGGCAGAGCTCCGTGAACAACCCGCAGGTCGTGGAAATCTTTCAGGGCACCGCCGGACTGCTCGAAATCAAGGGTGAGCAACGATTCACGGTGGTCGCGTACCAGCGCGTCGCCAGAACCATCGACAAGCTCCCCACCGAGCTGGAGCAGATGCTGCGCGACGGTCAGGATCTCAAGGCCATACCGGGCATCGGCAAGGCGATTTCCCAGAAAATTTCAGAGCTGGTCTCCACCGGAAAGCTGGACTTCTTCGAGCGGCTGCGCTCCGAGTTTCCTGATGGCATTCTCGAAGTGATGCGTGTTCCCGGCATCGGTCCCAAGACGGCCAAGAAACTCTGGGACGAGCTAGGAGTCACCTCTGTAGCACAGCTTGAGGGCGCCATTCTCAACGGCAGTCTCGCATCATTGCCACGAATGGGAGCGAAGAAGGCCGAGAGTATCCTTCAAGCACTCGCAGCCAGGGAGGCGCGCACTGACCGGCTCCAAATAGCCCGGGCGATGCCTGCGGCGGAACGGGTCGTGGAGGCGCTGAGAGAGCAGTGTCCCGGCATCGTCAGGCTCGTGATCGCCGGCAGTCTAAGGCGTTACGAGGAGACGATTGGCGATATCAACCTCGTGTGCACCTCCAACAACCATGCTGATGTCCTTGGCGCGCTTGTTGCACTGCCCAACGTGACTCGGGTCCTGGATTCGGACGACATCTCGGCCTCCGTAATGTTGAGCGAGGGGCTCGTGGTGAAACTGAGGGTCGTTGAGGATGCAAGATTCTGGCTCAGTACTGCGGCACCTCACTGGAAGCCGTCGGCACAACGGCATGCTACAAGAGCATGCTATCCAAATGGGACTCTCTCTCAACGAGCACGGCATCACCGATGCCAGCAGCGGCACCCTCGAAGAATTCGCCAGCGAGGAGGCGCTCTACACCAAACTTGGCCTGGAGTACATCGCTCCCGAGCTCCGAATTGGGCTTGGGGAAATAGACGCCGCCGGGACGTCGAGCCTGCCTCGATTTGTGGAACTCACAGACCTGCGCGGAGACTTGCACGTCCATAGTGACTGGAGCGATGGTCGAGATCCCCTGGAACTGATGGTCGCGGGGGCCAAAGAACGCGGCTACGACTACGTGGCAATTACCGATCATTCGGCCGGGCGCGGCATAGCAAATGGCCTGACACCGGAGCGGCTGGAGAGCCATCAGTCGGAGCTGCGCAGGGTCGAGGCCGCGATAGGCGGCATCAAGGTCCTGTCTGGCTCAGAGGTGGACATTCTCGCCGACGGCAGCCTTGACTACCCCGACGATGTTCTTGCAACCCTGGACTGGGTCGTCGCATCCATCCACTCCGGGCTGAGCCAACCGCGTGAGACCATGACAGAGCGAATAATCAAGGCGATGCAGAACCCTCACGTCACAGCGATCGGACACCTGAGCGCACGGATGCTCGGAGAACGCAAAGGGATCGATGCCGACTTCGAAGCGTTTTTTGTCGCCGCAGCGGAGACAGGTACGGTTTTGGAGATCAATGCATCGCCGGAGCGCCTGGACCTGAGAGACTCGCACGTTCGACGGGCCATGGAGCTTGGCGTGATCATGGCCATCGATAGTGACGCCCACACCGTAGCGCGTCTTGACAATCAAAAATACGGGGTAGCGATCGCTCGCCGCGCCTGGAGTGAGGCTCATCACATCGTCAACACGCTGCCAACCAAAGCCTTTATGGACTTCCTGAGTGTTGACAAATCGCGACGGCGTGAGGCCTTGCAAGCCTATGAATAGCACCACTCAAAGCGGTCGTACCGCATTGCATGAATCCGCAGGCCATGCGGTAGAGCACCTGAAAAACGCACTAAAAAAGGGTCGCGATTGGCCCACCGCATTTTTCGAGGCGATGGCACTCTGGACCTTGCCAGTAGAGACGCACAAGGGGCGCACGTACCGCTACCTGTTAGGGGGTGAGGCATTCGACTGGCTGGTGCTCGCCGAACGTCTCTGCGGAGAGCTCAGAGGCCAAATACCGAAGCAAGAGATCGAGGACCTGCTGTTTGAAGGTCGTCTGCCCGAATCATTCGATACTGAGCGCATCCAGGGTCTGCTGGGGGTGGACAGGTACCGAGGATACCTCAATTTCTACTACGGCGTGACCGTGGAGGAAGCCCTGCAACTGGCGAACGAACTGGAGGTGCTGAAGCGGAACACCGGCAACGGAATTCTGTTCGTTCCCGACGCCCCTGAGCAGGCGTTCGCACGACTCTACCGCGACTCCGGCACCAATCTCCTGGCAAGATTCCGGCTGGAGATTGGGAGCACTGCGAAGGCCGACTCGATTACCGTCGGGGAGTCCAGGGAGTTCACCTACTGGCTATTCAAGTTCCGGCTCGAGTCATCTGACAAGTCCCGCATCGCCAGCGACACGCGAAAGGGACTTCAAATGCTAGAGCGCATGAAGAGCGCCGCGGGTCGAGGGGCCTCGCGGACGGGTGCCGATACGAACGCGTAGGGCGCTGTTAGCCCCCCAGACGCGAGAGCGTCTCGGCCACCCTAATTCGCCTGTCCTCCAGCCCGCTGAGCCTGGCTCGTTCCTTCTCAATTACCTCCGGAGGCGCCTTCGATAGGAAATCGGCCTTGGATAGGCGTGCCGACAGGCGCTGAGCACCGGAGTCGATCTGCTCAAGTTCCTCGGTAAGACGCGCCTTCTCCCGATCCACGTCCACCACCCCCTCCAACGGCACCGTAACGGTGCCTCGCGACAGGACCAGGGATACGCTGTCACCACTCCCAGCGCCGCTGGATGAAGAGCCCGACGCCATGATCAGAGGGTCAACCTGAGCCAGTGCGACAATGGCCGCGCTCTCCGATTCGATCACCTTCTCAATATCCGGCGCGTCGACGATCGCCTCAACATTGCGATTGGCCTCTATCCTGAACTCGGCCCTCAGGTTCCGGATGGCCCGCACCATCTCGATGACAGCGCCAATATCGGACTCGGCCTGCGGGTCGGCCAGCGACGTGTCGGCAACGGGATACGACGCAACGATCAGCGCACTGGGGGCGTCGTACCCTGCGGGCAGCGTCTTGATCAGCTTGCCCCAGATATCCTCAGTAATGAAGGGCATGAAGGGGTGGAGCAGGCGCAGGGTCTGCTCCAGAACGTAGGCCAGGATCGGCAGCGGCGAATCGTCGCCCGCTCGCATCCTGATCTTCGACATCTCCAGGTACCAATCACAGTATTCGCCCCACAGGAAGTCATGGACCTCCCGCTGAGCCTCGCCGAACTGGTACTCCTTCATATAGCGGTCTACGTTGGACACCGTCGTCTGCAGGCGAGCGACAATCCAACGATCCTCCAGGTGCTCCGGTGTCGGGGGCCAGCTCCAATTTGCACTGCCCTCGGAACGTTCGATGTTGGCCATTACGAACCGCGATGCGTTCCAAATCTTGTTGGCGAAATTGCGGCTCGCCTCCATCTTGGACTCGTTGAGGCGCATATCGTTGCCTGGCGAGTTACCCGTCGTCAGGGCGAAGCGCAGCGCGTCAGCGCCATAGATATCCACCAACTCCAGGGGATCGAGTACGTTGCCCTTCACCTTGCTCATCTTGATACCCGTGGGATCCAGGACCATACCGTGGAGGTAGATGGTCTCGAAGGGAATATCACCGACGTTCTCGATGCCCGTCATGATCATCCGGGCGACCCAGAAGAACAGTATGTCGTGGCCTGTTTCGAGGACCGAGCCGGGGTAGAAATAGTCCAGGTCCTCGGTCTGGTTGGGCCACCCCAGGGTCGAGTGGGGCCAGAGCGCGGAGCTGAACCAGGTATCCAGAACATCGGGATCGCGCTCCAAATTAGACGAGCCACACTGATCGCATGAAGTCGGGTCATCCAGGTCCACGACGACAGCATCGCAATCCTGACAGTACCACGCCGGTATGCGATGGCCCCACCATAGCTGGCGACTGATACACCAGTCCCTGATGTTGTACATCCAGTTGTAGTAGACCTTCGTGAATCGCTCCGGGACGACCTTAATGCGCCCACTCTCGACTGCCTCGATGGCCGGCTTCGCCAGGCCCTCCATGCTCATGTACCACTGCTTGCTGACGATGGGCTCGACAATCTGGTCGCAGCGGTCGCAATGCCCCACGGAGTGGCGATACGGCTCGATCTTAACCAGCAGCCCTTCCCTGTCCAGCTCCTCCACAATCTTGGTACGGACCTCCAGACGGTCCACGCCCTCGTAGTGAGCGGCGTTCTCGTTCATGGTCCCGTCTGGATTCAGTATGTTGATGATAGGCAGGTTGTGGCGCTCGCCAATCTCGAAGTCCGCCGGATCGTGACCTGGCGTGACCTTTAGTGCGCCCGTGCCGAACTCAGGGTCAACGGCCTCGTCAGTCACCACAGGAATCACCCTGCCCAGCAGCGGCAGAATCGCATTCTTGCCTGCGAATGCGGCATAGCGGTCGTCGTCCGGGTTTATCGCCACTGCGGTATCGGCCAGCAGCGTTTCGGGTCGTGTGGTGGCGATAATCAATTCGCCGTCGCCACCTTCAATCCGGTAACGGATGTGATACAAGCCCGCATCTTCCTCGCGGTGTTTCACTTCCAGGTCGGAGAGGGCAGTGACACAGCGCGGGCACCAGTTGACGATCCGTTCGCCCCGGTAGATCAGGCCCTTTTTATACAGGTTTACGAAGGTCGTACGCACCGCCTCGCTGGGGCCTTCGTCCAAAGTAAATCCCTGGCGGGTCCAGTCGCACGAGGCGCCAAGCCGCTTGAGCTGCTCGTATATCCTGCTCCCATAGCGGTCGACCCACTCCCAGACCGTCTTTGTAAACGCCTCCCGGCCAAGGTCCTGCCGTGTCATATTGTCGGCAGCCAGCATGCGTTCGACCACAACCTGGGTCGCAATGCCTGCATGATCGGTGCCAGGAAGGAACAAGGTTGGGTCGCCGAGCATCCTGTGCCATCGCGTCATCAGGTCTTCCAGCGCCGCGGTGAGAGCATGCCCCATGTGGAGCTGACCGGTCACGTTGGGGGGAGGCATCATGATGACGAAGGGCTTGCGAGAGCGGTCTATCTCCGGCGTGAAGTAGCCGCCTTCAAGCCAAGACTCGTAGATACGCTCCTCGGTGGCCTTGGGATCGTAGGCCTTGGCCATACTGGGGCCGGTCGTGGTCTCTTCCATAACGATTGAACCTCATCGGTCTAGTGAAGGGTAACCAACGTATTTTAGGAGGCGTGACGAGGGTCGTCAACGACGCCCCCTGGCGCCGAGGCCTCATGCAGCCCAAATGATTGACCTTGGCAACACGCTGGACTACCATCCAATCCAAGCGACTGATAACAAGATGCAGCTCTCGCGCCGATCATCCGAGTAGCTGCGAGCAGAAGGAGCAGACCCATGCGAAGCAGAACGCTTTTGTTGGCCGCAGCGACTATTGCACTGGTGCTAATGTCGGTGCTGGCGGGGTCTCCTCCCACGATTGAGGCCGCGACAGTTACGGTCATCAGTCTGGGTGATACCGGCGCAGGCACCCTGAGACAAGCAATAGTCGATGCGAATCCCGGTGACACGATCGACTTCAGCGTTACAGGGACAATCACCCTATCGAGCGGAAGGTTGATCGTCCTCGAAAACCTTACTATCACCGGCCCAGGCGCATCCAGCCTCACGATTTATGGCAATAATTCCAGCGGCGTTATCCTGACGGCCATCGGTACGGTTGCCATATCCAGGTTGACCCTGACCAATGGGAATGTCGGTGTGGGCCAGGGAGGCGGAGTTGAGAACCAGGGCACGCTGACGCTGACCGATGTCGTCGTCAGCAACAACGTGGCCCGATTGGGTGGAGGCATCTTCAACAGCGGGACCCTTACCCTGACTCGGACCACGGTCAAAGGGAACACCGACACACAGTAGGGGGCCGGTTTCTATATCAACGGCGGCACCACGTACCTCGTTGACAGCACTGTGAGTGGAAACAACTCTACGGGGAATGGGGGCGGATTCTACATCGGTCCCTCCGGCACCGTGAATCTGACGCGCAGTACCGTCAGCGGCAACTCCGGCACGAGGGGCGGAGGCATGGAGATCAGAGGCACCCTTACAGTAACCAACAGCACCTTCAGCTCCAACGCGGCTACATCGGGCGAAGGCGCCGCAATCTGGCTCAGCACGGGCACCCTGGTCATCACCAATAGCACCATCACAGGCAATTCGGCCACAACCAAGGGCGGAGGCATTTACGATTTCTCAAGCGGCGGTACCACGAGCCTAGTCAACACAATTCTCGCGGGCAACACGGCAGCTACCTCGCCCGATTGCTTCGGCTCTCCGACATCCCTCGGCAGCAATCTGATCGGCAACAACTCCGGATGCAGCTACACTAGCGCGAGCGGCGATCTGGTTGGAACGTTCAGCACTCCCATAGAACCGCTGCTGGGGACGCTTCAAGACAATGGCGGGCCTACCTTCACCCACGAGTTGCTGACCGGCAGTCCTGCAATCGACAACGGGAACGACAGCGCAGCCCCCGCCACCGACCAACGCGGCACGAGCCGGCCTCCGACATCGGTGCGTTCGAGCTGGTCACCGGCACATCGGTCCCCGGGGTTACTGGGTGGGGGCTGCTAGCGATGGCGATCGTAATGGCGGCGTTCTCAGCGCGCTGGTTTCGCAGGCGTGCGCCTCAGGAAGCGTAGTCGAAGGGCGGATCTTTCGGCTGTAACCACCGCAGAGGCACCGCCTTAGGGAGCGGAGACGCTCACTTCAACAGCGCAGCCACCCTGTCGAGGATTCTGTGTCCTACCTCGTACTTCGGTAGCATTCCGGGGGTCTCTCGGACACCATCCGTGTCGATGAGCACGACCTCGTTGGTGTCGGAACCGAAACCGCTGCCCTCGGCGCTGACGTCGTTGGCCACGATAAGGTCTAGCCCCTTTTTCGCCAGCTTGCCTTGCGCGTTGCTCTCCAAGTCTTCAGTCTCGGCAGCGAAGCCGACTTTGACCAGGCCCTCGCGCGAAACTCCGGCGACGATATCTACTGTCTTTTCCAGTTGGAGTTCCGACGAAACGGCCTTGCCAGTCTTCAGCTTTTGGGCCGCAGCCTCACGAGGCCGCCAGTCGGCGACCGCCGCAGCCATGATCAGGGCGTCGGCGTCCTCAGTCGCGGCCGCGACTGCATTTTGCATTTCCAGGGCGGTTTCCACACGCACCACTTGCACGCCCACCGGGTCGGCCAACGCGCCGGGTGCTCCCACGATCGTGACTGCGGCGCCCCGGTCCCTGGCAGCCTCTGCTATGGCGAATCCCATCTTCCCGGATGAGCGATTTGAGATGAATCGGACCGGGTCGATCGGTTCCTGAGTGCCGCCAGCACTCACCACTATCTTTCGCCCCGCCAGGTCGCCACTACGCCCCAGAACCACAGACATGTGGCCGATGATCTCTCGGACCTCTATCAGGCGACCCGCACCCACCAGGCCGGAAGCCATGCGGCCCACAGCCGGTCCGGCAATAGTGATCCCTCTGTCCTTCAAGGTTTCGAGGTTGTACTGCGTCGCCGGGTTCGCGTACATGTTGCCGTCCATAGCGGGGCACACGATAACGGGAGCCGCAGTGGCCAGCAACATGACGCTCAGAGCGTCGTCTGCTAGACCGTGTGCCATCTTCGCTATGGTGTTGGCAGTGGCAGGGGCGACCACGACAATACCCGCACGTTCGGCCACGGCGACATGGTCTATGCCCATTTCGGTCTGCGGGTCAAAGGGGTTGGACGTCACGGGCCGGTGGGTGATGCTCTGGAAAGAGAGAGGCGTCACGAACTCTTGCGCACTGGACGTCATGACAACGTCGACTAGTGCGCCGACCTGGGTCAGCTTGCTGGCGAGGTCCACCGCCTTATAGGCAGCGATGCTTCCGCTGACCCCCAACGCTACGGGGAGTCCATCAAGTGGGCTTGGCATCTTCTGGTCCCTTCCTTTTCAAGTGGTAAAGGCCAATGCCGGTCAATATTTCCTCGTCAAATTCACCCTCTGAGATCTCAACGGTATCCTCAGCAAAGGGCGCTACGAGTTTAGCTCGTGGATAATCTGGAGGCCAGATAGCGTCAGGTTCGGGAGCACCACGTCAAATATCCCCGCTTCCTTCGCAAAGAGATCCGCAAGGCCGCCCGTGGCGATTACTTTGCAGCCGCCCCCCAACTCTTCGTTGAACCGCGCGACCATGCCCTTGACCATGTCTGTGTAGCCGAACACTAGCCCGGACTGTATCGCATGGACTGTGTTGCGACCGATGGCAGATGAGGGTCGATCAAGCTCGACACGCCTGAGCTGCGATGTACTGTGGTAGAGGGAGTCCGCAGCCACCGATATGCCCGGAGCGATGGCCCCACCAACGTACTCTGCATCTGCTGAGATTGCATCGAATACAGTCGCGGTCCCAAAGTCCACGACGATCGCCGGACCGCCATAAAGCGCAAGGGCCGCTGCCGCATCGGCAATGCGGTCTGCGCCGACATCCCGAGGGCTGTCATACAGGATTCTGACACCGGTCTTGACGCCAGCGCCAACAACCATCGGCTCGACGCCAAAGGGCCCCGTGCAGACCTCTTGGAACACAGGGGTCAGCGGGGGCACACCGCTGCAAATCGCCGCAGACGATATGTCGCCCACAGTAAACCCTTTGAGCGCGAGCAGGTTGGACAGGAGCAGACCATACTCGTCTGGCATGCGGTCGCGATCCGTGGCTATCCGCCAAGTGGCCGTGGGCGCATGATCCGGCCCCACGTCACTGTCGAAGACGCCGACGCTGATATTCGTGTTACCAATGTCCAGTGCCAAAAGCACCGTGCTTCAGCTCCTAGCAGGGCCCTATAGTCACGACCCCACCTCAAAAATGCGTTCCCATTATATCACCGGAGGGGTACAACCCCTGTTGTGCGGGGGCATATCGGACTGGGGGAGAGGCTTTGGCCCTTCGACGGGCTCAGGGTGAGAGGCCAAACTGCACGTTAAATCGTGGCGAGCCCATCGAACCACAGAGGGCGCGGCTCATCCCCTCGAAAGCCCACGCCCAACCCAGCGGGCGCAGCACCAGCATCTAGATGAAGCCGCGGATGTCTGCTACATGGGCTACTCGGCCTACACCGATATCGAAAGCTGCCTCGCGATAGGTGGTGCCGTCCCTACGCGCGGTGTCCCTCACGTCCTCGTAGGCTTTGGTCATGATCTTGCTGAGCTCATCGTTTACCCGCTCCTCCTCCCACTGGTGCTGGTAGAGGTTCTGCGTCCACTCGAAATAAGAGACGATCACGCCACCAGCGTTCACCAGGATGTCAGGGAGGACAGGTATGCCCCTGTCGTTGACGATCTCGTCGGCTTCCGGCGTCAAGGGGTGATTGGCGGCCTCCACAATGACCCTGGCCTTGATCTTTGAAGCGTTGCCGGAGTGAATGACGCCGTCAATGGCCGCTGGGACCAGGAAGTCGCACTCTAACTCCAGTAGCTCCTCGTTGGTGAGATAGTCGACGCCAGGCATTTCGGAGAACAGCTCCGATCCTCTTTTGTGTTCGATTGCTGCGTCGACATCGATACCGGACTCCTTATAGATGCCGCCTCCGATATCGGATATCCCGATCACTGAGCATCCCATCTCCTGGAGCAGCTTCGCGGTCCACATCCCGACGTTGCCAAAACCCTGGACCACAATTCGCGCACCGGCAGGGTCAATGCCCATATCTTTGGCCAGGTTGACGATGACGAATACGGTACCTCGCCCGGTGGCCGACTCGCGGCCCGCTGATCCGCCAAACTCGATCGGCTTGCCGGTAACTATCCCGGGCGTGTAGCCGTGGATGCTGCTATAGGCGTCCATCATCCAGGCCATGGTCTGTGCGTTCGTTCCCATATCGGGCGCCGGGATGTCGCGGTTTACGCCCAACATGTGCTCTATATTCGTCGTGTAGCGCCGTGTAAGCCGCCTCAGTTCCTCCTTGCTGAGAGACCTGGGGTCGCACTGAACGCCACCCTTGGCCCCGCCGAAGGGGATGTTGACCAGCGAAGTCTTCCAGGACATCAAGGAGGCGAGGGCACGTACCTCCTCCTGGTCAGCCTGTGGATGGAAACGAATGCCGCCCTTGTACGGCCCTCTCGCGCCATTATGTTGGACACGATAGCCTGAGAATACCTGCACGCTGCCGTCGTCCATTCGAACTGGTACGGCGACGCCCAACTCTCGCCATGGCCTCCGCAGCATCTCACGGATGCCGTCATCGAGTTCAAGCCGGTCCACAGACCGGTCGAAGAAGACGTTGACCTCGTCGAAAGCGCTCATATTGGCGGCTTGAGCCATTCGGATGCCTCCAGCAAAATTTGTATTGTGGACCGGAACCGTCTCCGATTATACAACCTGGCAAACCAGCCCCGACCCGTTGTGCTCCCTTAGATGTTTTTCAGCCCGCGAAGATTGCTGAACAGGAGATATGCGAAGCCTTCGGTAGGACGAAATGACACGTGCCCGCATTGATGGTACAGGTGCATCATGCTATACTCGCAAGGTACGAAATCGACGTGCGGACCGTCTGCCGTCGTCCAGAGAGGCCCCCAAATAATGCAGCGATCTGGCCACAAATACACTGCCATCCGCGCACTCCCCGCGCGCGTAACCGTTACCTGTACTTGTACGAGGCGTTGCGTCAACACGCAACGCAGGTAGCGGAGTCCTGCGAACCAGGCTAACCAGAGAATAAGACGGCCTTTGGTCGTCTCACGTCAGCCCTTCAACGCTCCACTGCTGAAACCCTATACGCGTCGTGGACGCGTTTTTCGTTTTTGTGCATCAAACCAATCGAATGGAATTTATGAGCCATCGCCGCCCCCTCAGGGGCAGGCAACAGTCAGGAGGCGAAGACAGGAATGGTTGCAACACAACCGCTAACGCCTTATCAGGTACAGCGCTACAGTCGGCACATCATCATGCCCCAGGTGGGAAGCAAGGGACAGCGCAAGCTGCTGGAATCGAAGGTGCTGATCATCGGCGCGGGGGGCCTTGGCTCACCCGTCGCGATCTACCTGGCACTTGCAGGGGTCGGGACCATCGGCATCGTGGACTACGACACGGTGGACGTGACGAATTTGCAGCGACAGACGCTGCATCAAAACGCTGACATTGGGCGCAGCAAGGTGGAGTCGGCAAAGGATACGCTGCTCGCGTACAACCCGGACGTGACCGTGAACACCTATGAGGTGCCGATCACATCGGAGAACGCCATGGAACTCATGGCCGACTATGACGTCATAGTCAGCGGCGCGGACAACTTCGCCGCTAGGTACCTGATCAACGACGCCGCGTTCCTGAGCGGGAAGCCGCTAGTCGATGGGAGCATCCTCATCTTCGACGGTCGTGCGACAACGTACATCCCCGGCGAGGGCTGCTACCGCTGCGTATTCCCGGAACCGCCGCCACCGGGCGAGGTACCCAGTTGCGCAGAGGCCGGAGTCCTGGGCATGTTGCCGGGGCTGGTTGGAAGTATCCAGGCCACCGAAGTTACAAAGGTGCTCATGGGCCTGGGCAAGACGCTAAGCGGGAGGCTTTTGCTGATCGACGCCCTCGACATGGATTTCCGAGAGGTCAAGATCAGGCGCAACCCGGATTGCCCTGTCTGCGGGGACAACCCGACAGTGACGGAACTGATTGACTACGAGATATTTTGCGGACTGGCGCCAATCCCGGCACCGGCCTAGCAGGGTGGTCGAACCCTTGCTAGTGGCCCACGGTGGGGACCGGCCCCTCTAGCTGTCCTAAGCCCGCCCGAGGGCCGGGAGTCGGAGGAAATATCCTGAGCGGATTCGAAACAAGTCCGCTCAGGAATCCCCCTTTTTTTGATCCTGGTGGTAAAGACGGAAGACCCAATTACAGCAAGAGGAGACCGGCATGGCAGCGAAAGTGGCGCATCCTGAATCGATAGTCGAGACGAGTTGGGTAGCGGAGCACCTGAACGACGACAACGTGGCGATAGTCGAGGTCGATGTCGACACCGAGGCATACGACCAGGGCCACGTCCCCGGGGCTGTAGGTTGGAATTGGACGACCCAGCTCAACGACACGTTGCGACGGGACATCCTGAACAAAGAGCAGATGCAGGGGCTCCTGGGCAGCTCCGGCATTGCCAAGAGCACCACAGTGGTGCTCTACGGCGACAACAACAACTGGTTCGCAGCCTATGCCTTCTGGCAGATGAGGCTCTACGGACACCGCAAGCTAAAGCTGATGAACGGCGGCCGCCAGAAGTGGGTTGACGAGGGTCGTGACACAAGCTCAGATGTCCCAAGCCCCGCAAGGCGCGTCTACCGAGCTAGTGACGCTGACCCCAGCATCCGAGCAACACGAGACTATGTTATTGAGGTCGCATCCACCCGCAACAATGTGGGGCTGATCGACGTCAGGGCACCCGCCGAGTTTTCGGGCGAGCTCCTGGCCCCCGCGAACCTGCCCCAAGAGGGCGCGCAGCGCGGTGGGCACATCCCCGGCGCAGCCAACGTACCCTGGGCCACGGCTGTGAACGCGGCCGACGGCACCTTCAAGAGCGTTGAGCAGTTGCGCGACGTCTACCTGGGCAAGGGACTCAAGACCGACAATGAGACCATCGCCTACTGCCGGATCGGCGAGCGCTCGTCCCACACCTGGTTCGTCCTCTCAGAAATTCTGGGCTTCAACAAGGTCCGGAACTACGACGGCTCGTGGACGGAGTACGGCAGCGTAGTCGGCGCACCCATCGAGAAGTAAAGCAACCCCGACGACAAAAAAGGGGCCTCTGGATACAGGGGATCCCTTTTTTTTGTCACTGAGAATCCAGACTATCCGGATCCTGGATTGCCGCGTCCAGCGGCCTATGGTAACCCCGTGGCCGAATCTGGCCCATCAGCACCCTTCGTAATAAGTGGTGTAGGGGCTGTTATCCTGGCACGGGCCGCAGGGCGCATCACAATTGCACATCAACACTATCGCCTGTACACACAGGGCACGGCGGGACGCATGATCCGAATTGCCCTATTAATCGCCGCAGCCATTCTTCTACCTATTTTGGTAGCCCAGCTTCCGTATTCGGCCAGTGCCGATTCTCCCATTCTGGCTCAAGTTGCCACATCCACAGACGCCCTCATTCCCTCCACTACGACGATCGCTGCAATCGAGGCAATGACCATAGATATAGCCGTCGATGCCATGGACAAGATGACCAACGAGCAGGCTGTTCACGTCTTCAACGAGATGAACACGGTCAAGGTAGTGGAGATGATGGGCCACATGGACATATCACGAGTCTCCTCCATCTGGGGGGACATGGAGCCGTCCAAGGCCGGGGCGGTCATGGAGGACGTGGAGGTCGACACCGCTAGCCAGATAGTAGGGCTGGTCTCCTCAGAGCGGCTGGTGGAGAGGCTGCCGGAGATATCGCCCCAGAAATTGTGGCAAATGCCGCCTGAGCTGCTCCAAGACAGGATGCCGGGCGTCAACGCCATGCACCTGAACGCCTGGACCAGGCCACAGGTCCCCGATGACCTGCCAGCGCCCATCCCGACTGACACCACCGACGACCGGGCCGTCTACATCGTGCCCGAGGCTCGAAGCGACGAATGGGCCCTAGTGGTGGGCAGCCCAGCCCCATTCACAAACATCTGGGCGAAGTTCGCCAGGCCCCTGGACGACATTCGGGTCGTGTTGGACGGGTTTGGAGATCAGCAGCCCACGAACACCCCTGCCCTACCTACAGGAATGATAGCGAACTCGTTTTTCCGCATTGAATTGGGAGAGGTCTCCTCCCAGGACGTGGTCGCCGCAGCAGCCATCGCCTTCGTGGACAAGAGCTGGCTAGACTCCAACCAGGTTCACAAGTGGTCGATACAGTTCAGCCGCTTCGACGAAAACCTGGACGCCTGGGTTCCGTCGCCGTCCAAACGCATCAGGGAGGACGAAGATCGCCTCACATTTGCAGTTGTGGTGCCCGGCTTCTCTACCTTTGCCATTACCGGCAGCCGAGACCTGCCAGACCTGCCTTTTGCGATAGCAAACCTACGCGTCGGGCCAGAGTCGCCCATGGAGGGCAAGTAGATTGACGTGGTGGCTAGTGTAAGCAATTCCGATGCCGAGACAGCCGTGTACCCGGCAGTACTGTGGGTGGACGGTTCCATCGAGGCTGCCAAAACGGTGTCCGTCGACGCCGGTGGAACTGCGGAGGTCGCGTTCGCCCTACGCAGGCCGGCAGGCACGTATTCGATACGACTCGGACGACAGATCACCGAGGTGAGCGTAGCCGCTCCGATCCCCCGACTTCCCGCGACTGGAGCTATCGCCCCAACGACCAGTATTCTGGCACTAGCCGGGGTCGCAGGGCTGCTGCTGCTACTTGCAGGGTTCAGACTACGACGTCGTCCCCACTAGCAACCCACAGTATCGTAGGGGCCACGCAACTGTGAGTGCCCATTTGCGGACCCCACCACCCCAGACCCTTCGCTCGGCTCAGGGTGACATGGGGTGGCGGACCAGCCCCTCCTAGATCACGCCGCTCCGGTCCACAACATTGCCGCCCTGGAACACGTCCACGACGTTTCGTAGTGCTTTGACATCCTGCGAAGGGTCACCGTCAACCACCAGCACGTCGGCCTGCTTCCCGGCCTCCAGCGTGCCTACCTCGTCCTCGACCCATGACGAGCGGGCAGAGTCACGAGTACCCGAAACGATAGCTTCCATCGGGGTCATTCCGATATCGGAGTGGGCCAGGATCTCGTCCTGGAAACTGGTCCCGCCCAGCTTGTACCACATCCAGGAGGCGTCAGAGCCTGCAATCAGAGTTACGCCGTCGGCCCGAACGCGGGCCCAGTAGGCGACGTCCTCTTCCCACTTGCTGTTGTACTTGTCTACAGAGGCCTGCTCCTCTTCGGTGAGCAATCTGGTTTTCGCCATCTCCTCGAGTTGCCAGATGCGTTCGCGCGCCTGGTGAATCGTGGGATTGAGGAATATGTCATTTTTTGCCATCTGCTCGCTCAACTCCGGATCGTAGACAACCGAGCCATCAGGCTCGTGATGCGTACCGTGGATGACGGTATCGACGCCGCCATCAACGGCATTGCGGATGCCCTCGGTGTTGGTGCAGTGGGCAGCCACGTGAATGCCGAACTTATGCGCCTCGTCTGCTATGGCCCTAATCTCCTCCATGGTGAAGGACGGCCTGCTTGCGATGGATGTCCTGGTGGAGCCACCGGTGGCGGTTACCTTGATGAAATCGACGCCTTCCTTCACCAGTTGGCGCACGGCCGCGCGGCCCTCGACGGTCCCGGTTGCCGTGGTGCCGAAGTAGTTGAGATGGCCGCCTATGATGGCAATCGGCCGACCAGCGAGGACGAGCTTCGGGCCCACCGTGATGCCCATCTCGATTGCCTGGCGCAGCATCAACGTGGTCTGGTTTTTTGCACCGCAATCACGCACGGTCGTGACGCCAGAATACAGGTGAGCCCTGGCGTTGCGAGCGGCCTGCAGCGTCAAAATCTCGTCGGGCAGCGTCGTCAGCTCGTCGCCCGCGCGACCGTCACCGATACCGATCAGATGGACGTGGCCATCGACGAGTCCGGGAAGTACAGTCTGATTTTCGTAGACATGCTCCTCGACGTGGGCACCCTCCGGCGCCGTTACGTTCTCCTCTGAACCCACGGCCTTGACCTTATCGCCCTCAATGAGTACCGCGCCCCTCTCGATAGGGGGACCGCCGTTGCCGTCAATTACTCTCGCCGCCTTTATCAGCTTGAATCCACCATCGCTGGCCATATGTGGTCCTCCTATTATTCGAGCGCCGTTGTCATGACAAGGGAGTGGGGCTAGGGACTGACATGTAAACCCAACAATCGCCGTGAGCTATCCGTGACTATGTGGAACGTGCTGGCGCGTGGCCGCTATCGGGGCCGTCGATCCACGATCAATGAGCTTGCCTGCCAGCATCACATCCGTCACGTTCCAAAGCGCGTTCAAGTCCTCGTCAGGATTGCCGGGCATGGCAATTACATCGGCCTGCTTACCAGGCTCCAGAGTGCCGACCTCGTCGTCGACTCCCAGCGCCTTTGCCGCTTCGCCCGTCACCGACTGCAGACCCTTCATGTTCGAGAGCCCGGCCATAGTCAGGCATTCGGTCTCGTACATCGTGTTCCCCAGCATGTAGTCACCCCAGGACGAGTCGGAACCGGTGATCAGCTTCAATCCCATATCAGTGAGCCTGCGGGCGTCCTCCATCCTGAACTCGAACTGGCGTGACTGGTCGTCAAGTTTGGCCTGTTCGGCAGGCGTCAGGCCCGTGTCGGCCTTCTTATGCTCAAGCGCCCAGATGGTCGATCTGGGTACGTGCAGTGTCGGGTTGACGAATGCGCCCCGATTGCCGATCCGCTCTGCGACGTCTTCGCGGAAACGGTCCGTACCGTCAGCGTCTTTGAATATGCAGTGGATGATCATGTCTACGCCAGCATCGAGCGAATTGATGATGCCCTGTGTAGAGGAGCAGTGCGTGGCGGTGAGCTTGCCGAACTTGTGGGCCTCATCGACGATGGCACTCAGCTCGTCCACGTTGAAGGAGGGCAGCATCGGGAACGATGTCCTGGTGCTACCGCCCGTAGCGGTAATCTTGATGTAGTCAGCGCCCTCTTTCACCAGCTGGCGAACCATCGCCCTACCGGCCACAGGCCCCGTCGCCGGTGAACCCATGTAGTCCATGTGCCCACCGATGATCGCCACGGGACGCCCGCAGAGCACCATTCTAGGCCCGATCTCACGCCCATCCCTAATGGCGTCCCTGAGCCGCAACATGGTGACGTTCTTGGGACCGTTCTCTCGAAAGGTGGTGACGCCGGTCAGCAGCGATGTCCGCGCGTTGCGTGCCGACTTGAGGACGAGGATCTCGTCGGGCAGTGTGGCCAGGTCGTCGCCCGCACGGCCGTCGCCGAAGCCATTGTGATGGGTGTGACAATCGACCATGCCGGGCATGACCGTCTTGTCTGAGTAATCGAGATTCTTGACCGGAGCGCCTTCAGGGGCGGAGACGTCCTGTTCGCGGCCGACCGCCAAAATCGTGGAATCTTGGATCAGAATCGCCGCTCGCTCGATCGGCGGACCACCAAACCCATCAATCAGACGACCAGCACGGATGAGGGTATAGGACCCTCGACCGCCTGTCATCGGGCCACTCGGCGGCTATCCGTTCTTGGGGTCATACTTGGGGGCCTCGGGATCAAACTTTGGGGCGCCATTCGCACCTGAGGTCCCCGGTGCATCGTCGCCAGGATCTTCCGAGCCCGGCTCGTCGTCGGGCATCTCCGCGTCTGGGGGAGGTACTGCCGCGTCGATTTTCTCGCGTATCAACTCTTCGGCCTCGGAATTCATTGGCAGATAGCCCATGCTGGCTACCGCGCCGTTGTTCATCATCACGTTCACGCTCTTGTAGCCGATGGCCCTGCCAAACATCCCGTGCTTCGTTTGAACGTCACTTATCCGCCACCAGGGCAATGGGTACGCCTTCGCGCTCGTTATGCCGCCGCGACGATAGACCAGGTACTCGTCAGCGATCGTGTACCGCGTCCGCCGCCACACAAAGTAGCGGGGGACGATGATAACGACCACGATCACGGCCGCAGTGACAGGCTCGGCAATCGCCAGATCGGGGACAATCATCGAGACTATCAGGAAGCCGATGAGCCACGGGGCAGATGCCCAGAACCAGGCCCATCGCACCTGCTTCACAATGAACCCCTCGGGCTCGACCCAATCCTGATCTTCCGGCTGGTCGTTTTCTTGTGCCATTTGGCTAGCTAATCTCCTAGCTGTAGTCGAGGCGAATTCAAGTCAATAGTATACAGGAACAATGGGACATTTACCGCAGGCCAGGGCGAGTCGACATCGTCAAAGAACGAATCTTATAGGATGCTGTGCGGACTTCGCACACGCTGCGATGAGACTCCTACACACCATGGATGGCCTCCAGCAGGCCCCGGAGACGCTCGTTTTCGGTCTCCAGTCGCCTCTTCTCTGAGTCCGATTCCTGCAGACGGTCCAGCAGGTTGACCACCACCTCAACCCCTGCCAGGTTAACCCCCAGGTCGTCAATGAGGCTGCGCATTCGCCGCACTCGCTCGACGTCCCGGCGCGAATACACCCGCTGGCCACCGTTGGTCCGCGCCGGCTGCACCAGCCCCAGGCTCTCGTAATACCTAAGCGTCTGGGTCTGCACACCCACAATACGCGCGGCCACACTGATGACGAAACAGGGCTCCTCGTATCCAAGCACCTCGTTCATCGACATCGCATGTCACCTCCGCTAAGACCGTAGCGCCTTCAGCTGCTGAAACAGGTCCAGCTCCTCGTCGGTCGGTTCTTTCGGAATCTGGGGCCGAATCACCACAAACATATCCCCAATGGTCTCAGATGCGCCGAGCTTCGGCATACCTTGCCCTGCAAGACGTATCCTCTTCCCACCCCGGGTGTTCGGTGGCACCTTAATCCGCAGTTTGCCCCGCAGCGTCTGGACCTCTACCTCGCCTCCGAGCACCGCGTCTTCCACCGGCACCTCTGCCTCCACAATCAAGTCCACCCCTTTTCGGGTATATCGGTTGTGAGGCATCACGGTCACGGTCAACAGCAGCTCCTGCTGGCCGCCTGGTTTTACCCGCACGACAGACCCGGTATACACGCCCGGGGGAATGCTGACCTCGATACGACGCTCGCTCCCACCAGCAGTGATGGTAACGGTACGCTTGGAGCCTTCCAGGGCCTCTTCCAGAGTCACATCAATACCCGTCTCCAGACGAACCGGGGGGGGCGGCCTTCGATGGCCTCCTCGCGAAAATCCGCCCAGGAGGTCATCAAAGTTTGAGAACGGATCGTGGACCCCGCCTCCGCCGCCATAGCGCCTCTGTTGCGCCTCGATCTGGTCGGCCTGCTTCCAGTTCTCCCCATACCTATCGAATGCCTTGCGGGACTCGACGTCCGAGAGCACCCCATAAGCCTCATTGATCTCCTTGAACTTCCCCTCGGCATTCTCGTCGCCCGGGTTAAGATCAGGGTGATGCTGCCGCGCAAGCCGCCTGAACGCCTGACGGATCTCTTTTTCGTCGGCGCCCTTCTTGACACCCAGTGTCCTGTAGTAGTCTGCCATCCGCTCGTACGTTGTCCTTCCGAGAGCTATCCGATTTGGTTGTCAATTTTAGCATAACTTCTCCGTCAACACCTCCTTATTTAAAGTATTTACTACAATATACTTGACAGGTCTAACTTATAGTATCTATAATAACTAACATGATGTATATGAGACGGGTGAAGGAGGATTCAAATGGTTTTGCAGCGATGGGCCCCATTCACGGACACGAGACGATTCGAGTATGCACTGAACAGGCTGTGGCGGGACGGCGGCGTGCGAAACGGTGAGGACACTAGCTGGCGACTGCCCCTGGACGTAGCACAGGAGGCCGATAACATTGTCGTGAAGGCAACCATCCCCGGATTCAAGCCCGAGGACATCAAGGCAGGAATCGAGAACAACGTACTCACTATCAACGCGGAGACCTCATCCGAGGCCCAGGCCGAAGAGACGGAGTACCTGCTCAGGGAGCGAAGGACTGGCTCTTACCGACGATCAGTCCGACTACCGGACACGGTAAACGCAGACGGGGCAGAGTCCACATACGACAACGGTGTGCTGACCATCACCGTCCCAAAGCAGGAGGAGAAGAAGGCCAGGCAGATAGAGATCAAGGTAGCCTAACTACCACTGCAGACACGCAAGCTTCTAAACGAGGCCCCTCACCGATCGGCGAGGGGCCTCGTGCTCGTTAAGGCTACCGATGGTTCGACGGGCTCGCCACGAGCGGGACACCTCCCCGTATCAGTTCATTCCAGCCCTCTTCGAGCGCCACCACTTGTACGAATCACCACCGCGCCCCCCTCACCCTGAGCCTGTCGAAGGGCTCTCCCGGCAGAGTACCCCCGATGGGTGAGCGCGTGGTTTGCTACCAGCACTCAGCCCCTAGCCTCCAGAACCCGTTCCAGCATGGCACTCCGCACCCCTCACCCTGTACCCTATCCTCAACTCCGCAGACTAGAGGGCACAATGCCAAAGATATACACGAAGCGAGGCGACGAGGGTCACACAAAACTGCTATTCGGGGACGATGTCTCCAAGTCCGACCCCAGGACCGAGGCCTACGGTTCGACCGACTCCGCCGTATCGGCCATGGGGCTCGCTCGGGCGCTATGCCAGGATATGCGAGTCAAAGAGGTGCTGCTCCGGGTGCAGCGTGAGATGTTCACCGTGGGGGCCGAACTGGCCACGGACCCCTCAAACCGGGAGATGCTTCGGACACACTTCTCGGAGACGACAGCCGAAATGGTAACCGCGCTCGAGGAAAACATCGACGAGATGCTCCCACAGATGAAGTTGCCGGGAGCATTTATCGTGCCCGGCGCCTCTGCCGGCTCGGGGGCTCTGGACCTGGCCCGTAGCATGCTGCGAACGGGTGAGCGAAGGGTAGTAGCGCTGCACGAGGACGGCAAGCTGCCGAACCCGGAGGTCCTCAGGTACCTGAACCGCCTGTCCGACCTGCTGTTCGTGCTGGCCCGGTTCGAAGACCGAGCCCTGCCATTTGAACTGACCACCGGCGAGGCCTAGCGTCGAAAGGGGTGTGCAGAGGGGCACGGCCCCTCTGCCGGGAGCCTGAGGGTGTCCCTCAGAAATATCTATTAATTTATTTCTTCCCGGCGGTGCAATCTCTCAACCCTAAATACACTGGACTCCTCTGCCGTGTCCGCAAGGCGGTATGCTACGATAGTTGCCCTATGAACAAGGGCTACGTGGCGATCATAGACTACCAGGCTGGCAACCTACGCTCAGTCCAGAAGGCGCTCGAAAAGGCGTCTGTAACCGCCGTTATCACCAGCGACCTCGACGAAATACGCGGTGCGAGCGGCATGGTGTTCCCAGGTCAGGGAGCAAACGACTCGTCGCTGCGCCACCTTCGAGCGCGTGACCTCGTGCAGCCCATCAAGGATTTCATCGACAGCGGCAAGCCATTCCTGGGCGTATGCCTGGGGCTGCAGCTACTTCTGGACGGCTCCGACGAGGGCGACGAGCCAGGCCTAGGGCTCATTTCAGGCCGGGTCAGGCGGCTCCCTCAGGGCGCCAAGGTCCCCCACATGGGGTGGAACCAGGTCGCGTTCCAACGGGAGTATCCAGAGTTCGAGGGTGTTCCTCAAAACACCAACTTCTACTTCGTCCACAGCTACTACGCCGACCCTATCGACGCAGACGTAGTGGCAGGCACGACATCCTACGGCATCGACTTCTGCAGCGCGGTCGTCCGCGACAATCTGGTCGCTGTCCAGTTCCATCCTGAAAAGAGTGGTGACGTGGGCCTGCAGATCTACCGGAACTTCGCCGGTCGGCTGAATGGGGGTGCCTAGGCGCCGATGGAAGTGATCCCAGCCATAGACATCAGGGGAGGCAAGTGCGTCCGCCTCTTCCAGGGCGACTACGACCGAGAGACGGTCTACTCTGACGACCCAGCTGAGATGGCCTCTCAGTGGGTAGACCAGGGCGCGACGCGACTCCATGTCATCGACCTGGACGGAGCCCGAGAGGGACGTGCGGTCAACCACTACGTCGCGTCTGCCATCGCGTCTAAGGCCACGGTACCGGTGCAACTCGGTGGCGGCATCCGTGACGTCTCCACAGCCAGGGCCGCTCTTGCGGGTGGCGTCGGCCGCATAATCGCAGGCACCGCAGCCATCACGGAGCCGAGCTTTGCCCGCGCGCTCTGCGATGAGCTTGGGGCCAGCGCAGTAGTCGTCAGTGTCGACGCTAGGGATGGTGTGGTGATGCTCCAAGGCTGGACCGCGACGAGCGGCATGGCAGCTTCGGAGGTCGTGAAAGGTGTGGAGGCGGCAGGTGTGACTAGCCTCATCTACACCGACATAGCCGTGGATGGCACATTGACCGGACCCAATTTTCGCGCCATCTCAGAGCTGGTGAAGTCCACACCCCTGGACGTGATCATCGCCGGCGGCATCTCGTCCCTCGCGCATCTGTTGGAGCTGGAGCGTATCGGCGTCGAGGCAGCCATCGTGGGCAAAGCGGTCTACACGGGCGATATCGATCTTCCAGAAGCCATTGCGGCTCTCTCCGGGCCAAGCACAGAGCCGATAAGGCCATGAGCATCCAGGGTAAATTCAATCCTGACAACATGCAGGTGCTGGTCTCGCCCGAACGGCGACAGGCCATCGACACCGACTCCCTGCTGTCCGCGCTGCCGATCACCCCGCGAGACGTCGTCACCGACGTCGGCTGCGGGCCCGGGTTCCTCACACTTCCGTTGGCCAGATACCTGACCGAAGGCCGGATTCACGCCCTGGACATCCAGCAGGAGATGCTGGACGCAGTTCAACGGTCACTTGATGCTGAGGGCCTGACAAATGCGGAGGTCTCCCTATCCACAGAAAATCGCCTTCCGCTAGACGACAAGGCGCTTGATGGCGCTCTGCTAGCCTTTGTGCTTCAAGAGGCCCACGACCCGGACGCACTGCTCTGCGAGGTACAGCGCTGTCTCAATGACAACGGCTGGATTGCTATCCTGGAGTGGCAAAAGCGCGACATGGACTACGGGCCGCCCGTTGCCCGGCGCATTGCTCCTGACACAATGGACTTGAAGCTGCGAAATCTGGGATTCCAGACACCCGAACGCCTTGAATTGAATGCTGACCAGTACCTCATGGTCACGAGGACGTAGCCATGCTCACCAAGCGGATCATACCGTGTCTCGATATCGACGGTGGACGGGTCGTCAAGGGTGTCAGTTTCAAGAACATCCGCGATGCCGGAGACCCGCGTGAGTTGGCTGCCTTCTACGATCGAGAGGGCGCCGACGAGCTAGTATTTCTAGACATTACGGCCAGTTCGGACGGGCGAGAGACGATGATCGACGTGGTTAAGAAGGTGTCCGAAGAGGTATTCATCCCGCTGACAGTCGGGGGAGGGATACGCTCGGTGGCGGATGTACGCCGAATGCTGGAGGCCGGTGCGGACAAAGTCTCAATCAACACAGCTGCGGTGCTGAACCCTAACCTGATTTCGGACGCCTCGGACTACTTTGGCAGTCAGTGCATCGTGGTCGCAATGGACATCAAGCGGGTCATCGCCGGCGAGTCTAAGGACGAAACTGCCCCCGACACGTCCTTGGCGATCGACAATGATTCGCGGTGGGAGGTCTACACCCACGGCGGAAGGAACGCCACTGGGATCGACGCCCTGAAGTGGGCCCGGCGCGTAGCCGACCTCGGTGCTGGAGAGCTCCTGGTCACCAGCATGGACGCGGACGGCCAGAAGGACGGCTACGACCTGGAACTAATGCACGAGATTGGGCAGACCGTAACGGTTCCGATAATAGCGAGCGGGGGCGCAGGAACCCTGGAGCATCTCTACGACGCTGCCAGGGGTGGCTCCGACGCCGTTCTGGCGGCCAGTATCTTCCACTACGGCGAATACACCGTCCGCCAGGCCAAGGACTATCTTAGTGAGAGGGGTCTTCCGATAAGGCCAGTCCTCTGATAGCAATATCGCAAAGACCTCGAAGCATGTCGACCTAGGAACAACAGATGATACAACTAGACGAAAAAGGCCTAGTGCCCGCCATCGCCCAGAACGCCGAAACCGGGGAGGTCATTATGCTGGGGTACATGAGCCCCGGCTCCCTCAAGCGCACCCTGGATAGCCGAGACGTGTGGTTTTACAGTCGCAGCCGCTCCGACCTGTGGCACAAGGGCGAAATGTCCGGCAACTACATGCGCGTCAAGTCCGCGTCGATCGACTGTGACGGCGACACCATACTGCTCCAGGTCGACCCCGCAGGCCCGATCTGCCACACCGGCAACCAGACCTGCTTCTTCACGCCCCTCGACGAGCTGCCCGATTTCGAAACCCCCGAAAAAGGGCCCGGCATCCTCGACGAGCTCTTCTCCGTGATCCAAGACCGCAAGCGCGAACTACCGGAGGGGAGCTACACCACCGAGCTGTTCAGGGAAGGCGTGGACCGCATCGGCCAGAAGGTGATTGAAGAGTCGGGCGAGGCGGTCATAGCCGGGGTCAAGCTGGACAAGGACGCGTTGGTGCGGGAGTCTGCGGACCTGCTCTACCACCTGCTGGTGCTGATTTCGGCCAACGGTGGCACTCCCGAAGACGTGTACGCCCACCTGCGCCAGCGCCGAGGCTAGACGCCGCCGCTTCTCAGGCGGCCCCAGCACTCAAACCGGAAGTGATGGACTCCCAGATCTGTTCCACGTGCTCATCACACCAGAAGTCGGACCGGGCGAATCCCGCCCCGTTCATAATGCAGGCCCCGTCCTCGCAGATATGCCCGTCCTCGTGGTGAATCGCACCCAGGACGTGTCCCACCTCGTGAGCGATGAGAGCCGCGGTCATCGCCTGGTCATAGCGGTAGTACCTCGTGATGGCACTGGTCCGCAACCTACGACTCCATCCGTCTAGGGGCTTGGCCGCCTGGCCTGTCACCGCTAGAAATGCGTGGCCAGAGTCCCGCGGGACCTGCCTGGATGCCTCAGCAAGGAGCGACGGCGCATCCAAGCTTAAGTCATCGGACCGCCAGGACCGCGCCGAACCCACTTCAGCGGAAATGCCTATTTGGCCCAAAAGCTGATTGGCAGAATCAATGATCCTGCGGACCTCTTGCTGCCAGTCCTCACCTACAAATGCCCTGAATTCCTCATCCAATGCCACGTCTATCGCGAACTGAGCCGAGACAGAGGGGCGTGGTTCAAAACGAAACTGCAGCCGCTCCGGAGGCACTGTTGCGTCAATCGACGAATCGGCGGATTCAGTGAAGAGAGGAACCATTGTCGAGAAGGCGGGGAAATGGCCGAGTAACAGCGCGCGCATCACCAGGAAATGAGCTGCCAGCCAGCCTCGCAATACCGCCCCAGTGTCTCGTACCACGCTCCACCTCATGTTGAAGCTCTGGCACCAATCGTCGCACAGACCCCGTGGATAGAGCGTGAAAAAGCCAACTCGGAACATGAACACATTGTGTCGAGCGCGCGACGGAGCTCGGCTTCAGCTAGGCCCCTTTGTCCGCAGCGATCGCCTGCTCCATAGCGGCGATGGCTACCTCGATCTGCCCGTCCTCCGGCTGGCGCGTCGTCATCGCCTGAAGCCACAGGCTAGGAGCGAATAGGACCCTCACTATGGGATTGTCCGAGTGGAATCCGCTGAACCGTATCGCCTCATAGCTAATCGCGGCCACAAGGGGTACCAGCACAATCCGGGATGTAAACAGCCACCACAGGGGGTCGCGGCCTACAAAGGTGAACACCCCGATAGACACTACGACTACCGTCAGCAGGAACGCGGTGCCACATCGAGGGTGCGCCGTTGAGTACCTTCGCACAGACTCGATATCCAGGGGCTGGTCGGCCTCCTGGGCATGAACCGTCATATGCTCGGCGCCGTGGTACATGAAAACCCGGGCAATCTGGTCCATTCGGCCGATCAGGTAGATATAAGCCAGAAAGACCCCCAGCCGGATGATGCCCTCCACCAGGTTGGCAAGCAAATCAGAACCCAGAGGGCCCTCAACGGCAGTGCTGGCCAGCAACGGAACCATAAAGAACAGCCCGATGGCAAAGGTCATCGAGAAGGCGAAGGTCAATGCCATCGCCCCCTTGCCTATCTCCTCACCCTCGGCTTCCGCAGCCACATTGGCAGAATAGGTCAGGGCGCGCATGCCCAGGGTCAGGGTCTCGGCGAGGACCAGTATCCCTCGGAGAACCGGAATCTTCCTCAGACCGCCGGTATAGACGGAGCTAAGGGGTTCGCACTTGAGGGCCATCGTCCCGTCGGGACGTCGAACTGCGATAGCGGCATGCCGTTGTCCGCGAATCAAGACGCCCTCTAGGACCGCCTGACCGCCATACGTGGGTCTGTCAACAGAAGCCATCGCCACCTCGGGGAAAAAGAAAGGGGGTGAGCAAGCTCACCCCCTTTCGAATCTAAACTACTCTAGCCAACTTAGGACTGGAGATTAAACCGACGCCTCATTCTCTCTACACGACCCTCGGTGTCAACGATACGCTGCTCACCCGTGTAGAACGGATGGCACTGGTTGCATATCTCAATCTTCAACTCGGGCTTCGTGGCCCCAGTAATGTAGGTCGCACCGCAAGAACAAGTCACGGTCGCCGCCGCGTGGTACTCCGGATGTATCTTGGTTTTCACTACACCAATCCCCCTTCAACGGGATAGACGCTGACTTGCTTCTTGTCCCGTCGCCGGTACTCGAATTTCACAGATCCGTCGACGAGGGCAAACAACGTGTGATCTCTGCCAAGGCCGACATTCGTGCCAGGCATGATTCTTGTCCCACGCTGCCGAACGATGATCGAGCCCGCACGGACCAACTCCGTGTCGTAGCGCTTAACGCCAAGGCGTTGCCCTGCGCTATCTCGACCGTTCCTTGTACTGCCGCCGCCCTTTTTATGTGCCATCAAACACCCTGTGATACCGGCTCTCTACGTTGAGATGCCAGTTACCTTAAGATCGGTGTAAAGCTGCCTGTGACCATTCCGTCGTCGGTATCGTGTCTTCGCCTTGTACTTGAAGATCACGAGCTTCTTGCCCTTGCCATTGGCAACGACCTCTGCCGTGACCTTCGCTCCGCTCACACGGGGTGTCCCAAGGGACACTCCGTCTTCCGTGGAGAGCATCAAGACGTCGTCCAACTCAATCGTGTCCCCCTCCTCAACTGGGAGGGACTCCACACGAATGGTGTCACCCGGCTCTACCCGGTACTGTTTTCCGCCTGTCCGTACTATTGCGTATGTCGACAAAGCTTCACTCATGTATATATTGTACGAAGATTTTGGTACTACGGTCAACCGATTGCCCGCGCAAATTCGGCCATTTTCATTGCATAATAATTACCCGCGACCCGGTGCGGGGTAAACGACGACCTTGACTTAGGTGGGTGTTGGCTTTTAGGCCTTACCGATCCTGAATACCTTGGTCCCGCACACCGAGCATTTGCCCTGGGTGGCCGGCCGGCCGTTCTTCAACGTCACACACTCTGGATTGCTAATCTGTCGCTTCCCCCGGCACTTGAAGCAATATGCGTCCATTCAGACACCTCCGGAGATTGTAGTTAGAACATATAGCGTAAATCAGGCGGTGTCAATAGCTAGGCGCTACGCTCGACCTCGCTTGCCACAACCGAATAGGCCGGGTCTGATCCGGGATGTCATGCCGCATTCTTGTCGGAATTAAACACGCGGTCCGGCTTCCAACGACCCGCAGACGGATCGAATGACATGATCGCCACGAAGGAGCCATCGACCGAATACAACCTGCACTGCTCACCAGGGTGGGCCAGTGGAATCCGAAGGCCAGGGGGCAGCGACCTGCCATTCCTGATCATGTCTTCGATTTTCTGACCAACGATAGCAGCCTTCATGTGCGACACCACAGAGTCCATGGGAGAGACCATCGCCTCCCATCCACCCTCGTAGAACAGCCGCTCGGCCTCAGAGAGGTCCACGGCTTCCTCGATAGTAAACGTGCCGGCCCTGAGCCTTGCCAGGCTCTTGAGATGCCCGCCGCATCCCAGAATTTGACCTAGATCGTATGCCAGAGACCGCATGTAGAAGCCGCGCCCACAGTGCACATCAATTTCGAACGTCGGGTTCGACCAGTCACGGATGACGATATCGTGGACCTCGACGTCTCGTGCCTCCCTCTCGACCTCGATTCCTGCGCGGGCCAACTCATACAGCCGCTTGCCGTTCTGCTTCAGCGCACTATACATGGGAGGTACTTGCTTGATGTCTCCCTTAAATCCCTCCAGAGCCGCCTGGATATTTTCAAGGGTTATCCCGGAAGCGTCTCCCCGGGAGGTAACCGCACCCTCGATATCATAGGTGTCCGTCTCGACCCCCAACTCGACGACAGCTCGATACACGCGCGTGCCATCAATCAGGTATTCCATCATCCTTGTCGCCTGCCCCAGACAGACAGGGATCACCCCGACCGCGAATGGATCAAGAGTCCCGCCGTGTCCGACACGCTTCTGACGGCTAGCGCGTTTGATGTGGCGAACGACATCCATGCTCGTCATGCCATCGGGCTTGTTGATATTGAGCACACCATTGATGCCGGGTACGCGTCCGCCTCTCCGAGTATCGTCAGGCATCCGGCGCTCCATTTTCACCAACGAGAGTGTCCGCGTCTGGCTCTACAGGGGAATTTCCAGCCATGGCGTGATCAATCAAATGCAGCATATTGACGACCCGCTCGATAGAGTCATCGATACGGAACTCGATCTCGGGGACAGCCCTCAGGGTCAGCCGGGGCCTGAGGCTCCTCTTCACGAATCCTGAGGCTGATTTCAGACCCTTCAGGGCACGCCTCTTCTGATCCGGGTGCCCCATGATGCTGACGAAGACCTTTGCCCGTGACAGGTCCGAGGCAGTATCAACGCTGGTTATGGTGATCATCGAGGCCAGTCTGGGATCGTTCAGATCTGTAGCCACTATGCTACTGATTTCCTGGCGTATCAGGGAGTTTATTCGTTCCATGCGGCGGCTCATTGGCGGAACCTCTGGGCAAGGGGGACTGGTAGGACCGGAGGCCCTACTCCAGCTCGGTTTGGTGGGACTCCAGAACGTCACCTTCCTGGAAATCGGAGAAGCCCTCGAGGACCACGCCTCCCTCCAGACCCGTAGACAACTCTCTTACATCGTCTTTGAAGTGCTTGAGGCTGGTTATCGACCCGCTAAATATGGGCTTATTATCTCTCAGGACGCTTATCTGGCCACCGCGTGAAATACGGCCTTGGTCGACATACACGCCAGCAACACCGCCAATACGACGCCCGACCTTGAACACCGCACGGACTACAGCGACGCCCTCCACAATATCGCGGGTCTTGGGCTCAAGCATGCCCTTTAGAGCCTTGTCGATGTCATCCACTAGATTGTAGATGATGTCGTATTCGCGAATCTCCACGCCCTCTTGCCTAGCAAAGGACCCAGCCCCCGGCTCGGGGCCTGAATTGAATCCGACGATGATCGCGTCGGAGGCCACGGCCAACAGCACGTCGCTTTCGGTGATGCTCCCGCTGGCAGAGTGAATCACATTCACTCTGGTTTCTTCGGTATTCAGTGGAAGGAGCACATTCTTGACAGCATCGACGCTGCCCTGGACGTCTGTTTTAATTATCAGATCTAGAGACTTCGCCTCACCAGACTCCATTCTGGAATGTATCTCATCCAGCGTGACTCCGGTACCTCGACGCTCCTGCCTCTCCCGCACCCGCTCATCTACTATGGACCGGGCAGTTCGTTCGTCCGGAGCGATTTCGAAAACATCCCCGGCATCTGGCAGCTCCGCCAGGCCCATGATCTCCACAGGCAAGGACGGCCCAGCCTCCGAGATACGTTCACCGCGATCATTCAGCATGGCCCGCACCTTGCCCTTTGCCACACCGGCCACAAGGATGTCACCGACGCGCAGCGTACCGGTCTGCACCAGCACGGTCGCCACAGGACCCTTGCTCTTTTCTACCTGTGCCTCGACTACAACGCCGCGTGCGGGGCGGCTAGGGTTGGCCTTGAGGTCTCCGATTTCGGCCACAACCTGCAAATTGTCGAGTAGGTCTTGGATCCCTTCGCCGGTCAGGGCCGAGAGCGCGACGGATATTACATCGCCCCCCCAATCCTCGACCAACAGGTCCTGCTCGGCAAGCTGGCGCTTCACCCGCTCCGGATCGGAATTGGGTCGGTCAATCTTGTTGATGGCAACAACGATGGGCACTTTGGCAGCCTTGACGTGGTCAATCGCCTCCACCGTCTGCGGCATAATGCCGTCGTCTGCCGCCACCACCAATACCGCGATGTCGGTAACCTGTGCGCCCCTGGCTCGCATCGCCGTGAACGCCTCGTGCCCAGGGGTATCCAGGAAAGTGATGACCTGGTCATCTCGTTTGACTTGATAGGCGCCGATATGCTGCGTGATACCACCAGCTTCGCCATCGACCACACTGGTGTTCCTGATCGAGTCAAGCAACGTAGTCTTACCGTGATCGACGTGACCAAGTATCGTGACAACAGGGTTGCGCGGCTCCAGCAACGCTGGATCCTCCTCGTCCGAAGACACCACCAGCGAGCCCGGGCCCCGCTCCTTGGCCTTCGGAGCCTTGACCCTGAAACCCAGCGACTGCGCGATCATGGCGGCAGTCTCGAAGTCGACGGCCTCATTTATCGTCAACATTAACCCGGCGCGCATGAGCTGCTTGATAATATCGACCACATCGATACTCAACAGATCGGAGATTTCCCCAACAGTTATAGCTGGGGGTAACTCGATCAGCGGGCCGACTGGCACACTCTCCTCTGGAGCAACCGCGGTCACTCCAGGGGGCGGAGTGGAGTCCTGAGGTACTGCCGGCCTGTTTGTCATGTCTCTCCGTTTTGTTGCCGCAAAACGCGGCTATCTAATCTATCGTAGGGCGGTTGCTTCCTGAATCGACGACCTGAGAGCCAACCACTCCTGCTCGGTCATCAACCTTCGAAGGGTCGAATCGATTCGACCCTTCCTCAACTCATCGACGGCACAGACGCCCTCTCGGCAGATGTACGCACCGCGCCCGGGAGCTTTCCCGGAAACATCTACCTCGACTCCACCACCGGGCGGCGCAACCAAGCGCACCAGCCCCTCTTTGTCCGTCTTGTTGCCACAGGCCACGCAGGTCCGCAGCGGAACATGTCGTTTGCGGTTGGTCACCACTAGTCTCGCCCCTTACCGCTTCTTGGCGGCCTTGGAGCGTCCTCCTCCACCACCGCCACGACGCTTACCGCCGCCGCCACCGCCACGCCTGACTCCCGGGGGCCCCCCGAGCTCCTGTATGTCTTCTCTGAACCTGATTACACCGCCATCCTGCGCTCCCCCTCCACGTACCGACCAGACCTCAGCAGGCAGGTCGTCGATGGAGGCTGAAGGCTCGGCGGCGGCGGCAACCCCACCCGGGGACTCCGCCAGAACAGGTTCAAACGGTATCTCTCCGAGCACTTCTTCCGGAACCTCTTCTACTGGTTCCTCTTCAACCGGCTCTTCGACAGCAGGCTCCGCCACCTCAGGCGCAAGCCCGGCAACCGGGGCCTCCTCCAATACAGGAGCTTCCATCGCCTCTGTTGCCTCAGCGACCGCCGCCACAACCTCTTCGGCCTCTGCTATCGCCGCATCAGTCGCAGCCACAGGCTCAGCAACCTTTGCCTTCTTCTTGGCCACCTTCGGCTTCGCAGCCTCAGCTGCCGCATCGATGGCGTCCATTTCCACGTTGCTTTTGATATCCACACGCCAACCGGTCAGCTTGGCCGCCAGCCTGGCGTTCTGTCCCTCCTTGCCAATTGCAAGAGAGAGCTGGTGATCCGGGACCACCGCGATGGCAGACTTTGTCGCCTCGTTCATCTCAACTCGCATCACACTCGAGGGACCGAGAGCACGAGCTATATACTGCCCGGACTCCTTTTGCCACTGAACAACGTCAATCTTTTCGCCATGGAGCTCATTCACAATGTTCTGAATACGAATGCCTCGCAGGCCCACACAGGAGCCAACGGCATCAACGCCGTCCTGTATTGCAAAGACAGCAACCTTGCTCCTAGAACCCGCCTCTCGTGCGATGTCCTTTATCTCGACGGAGCCGTTATATATCTCCGGAACCTCCATCTCAAATAGCCGCCTCAGGAGAACTTGGTCCGTCCTGGACACGATTATCTCTGGACCCTTTACCGACTGGCGAACAGTTTGGAGAAGAACCTTCATCCGCTGTCCGACCCTGTAGCGCTCGAATGCCGCCTGCTCTGATGGCGGTAGAATCGCCTCAGCGCGGCCCAACTCGACCACCACCTGTTTCGGTTCGATCTTCTGCACCGTAACGGTGAAGACCTCACCTTCTTTGTCAGCAAATTCCTTGAAAACGATCTCTCGCTCCGCCTCCCTGAGACGCTGAATCACAACCTGCTTGGCGGTCTGGGCGGCAATACGCCCCCCAATGTGCTCAAGATTCTCCGTCGGCACTTCTTCGCCAAGCTCTGCATCCGGTTTGATCTCGCGTGCGTCAGCGACCGAAATCTCAATTTCGGAATCCTCGACCTCTTCGACTACCGTCTTTACGAGGTACACGCTGACGCCACCGTCACCCGGATCAAGAGTGACGGATATGTTTTGACCGGCCGCGATACTGTCTCGCCTATAGGCGGACGACAATGCTGCCTCAATCGCTTCCAGCACGATCTCCCTCGGCAGATTGCGCTCGGCAGCAAGCTGTGTCAAAGCGATGATAAAATCGCTCTTCATAGTTGCAGCCACCTCCTTTGTCGCAAAGCAAATTTCCCGACCAACAAAAAAAGTGGGACTTGACCCACTTTTCCAGTCACAAAACTGCCATTAAAAAGACCCCGAACTGGGCGTCAGTATACCATTCCACCGCCCCTGGCACAAGCTGGTTGACGGCCCTGCACACCGTAGTCGAAGGCGCGACCCAACCCAGTTCACCACGACAGCTTGACTCCCGTTTCACTCTCATTTAGGGTACTGGGGTCGAACGTTCGGTGGCCTCGCGACCACTAAGAATGACGATGCTACGGATCTACGATCATACCCCCAAGGAGAGATACCCATGCCCAGGATCAAACACATAGGAATTTCCACCAACGACCCCGGGGTCTGCGCCGATTTCTACATCAACGCTTTCGGCCTCACCGAGGTTGAGCGAGATCCTGAAAACGAGTACGCAGTTCTCAGCGACGGCTACATCAACATGACGATCCTCAAGTTCAAATACGACCGATACGGCGGTGGCTCACCGGGCCTGCATCACTTCGGCGTCCAGGTAGAGGACCTGGACCAGACCGAGAAGATAATCCAAGACGAGGGAGGGCTCGAGCTCACCACCTGGAACGAGACCTATGGGAACAGCGAAGGGACACCCGACAAATGGGTCGGTGAGAAGAAATTCATGAGCCCAGAGGGCATCGCGATAGACGTCAACCCATCAGGCTGGAAGACCCGCCCCGGTGGAAAAAGAGGCGAGTAGCGCTCAGCCACTCACTCAAATCTGGCAAGTTACGGAAACCCAATAGGCGTCGTGCCCGAAGGCACGACGCCTATTCCCGTCGACCGCAAGACATCGCCCTACATCCACAGTAGGAGCGCTCCGAAGGGACCGCGCTGGACCGAAACGTGCCGCGTTGACCTCTATTGGCCCCCGTGGTACGCTCGATAACCTTCCAACACCCCCCAAATGGCTACGCAATGAAATCTCAGAAACCCGCTCCCGGCACCGACGAAACGTCTCATCCTCGCCTTTCCATGGGCGTGGAGAACTACCTGCTATCGATCTACCAGCTCCAGGAAGAGGACGTTAGAGTCACGCCCACACAACTTGCCGACAGGCTCAGACAACTTCCTGAAGGCGAGGTACTAGGGGCGACACTGCCCTCGGTCGGCGCCATGTTACGACGTATGGTTCGCGACGGGCTTGTCGAGACCAACCGCAGCAAGGACGTGATCCTTACCCAATCCGGACTAAACGAAGCCGAGGGCATGGTCCGCCGCCATAGGCTCGCGAAAAGGATGGTAGTAGACTTGCTCGGGGTCCCACCTCACATGGCACACGCCGAAGCGCATCGTCTGGAACACGCCATCTCACCCTATCTTGCCGACAAGATCGACGAGAGACTAGGCCACCCAACCACATGCCCTTTCGGACACCCCATCCCAGGTAGCGGCTATTCGCCTGGTGGCAATGCCAAGCCTCTCAGCCAGATGCCCACCGGCTCGACAGCGATCGTCGACCGTGTTCCGGACCAGGACCAGGAACTACTGCAGTACTTCGTGGAGAATGGGCTCATGCCCGGACTACGGGTAGAAGTGGTGGAGGCAGCGCCATACAGGGGAGTCGTCAGATTAGATTGCGATGGTGCCGAAGTCGTGGTGAGCTACGAGGTTGCGGAACGGATCTGGGCGGCACTCGACAAGGAATAGCTCTGATTAGGACACCCCCTCGATCGAGAGGGGACCGTCGAAACTACTGAGCTCGCAGGAAGGCGACTAGCGCCCAGCGATCTTCCTGGGACAGCAAGTTCCTGAACGGAGGCATCGGCGACCTGCTCTCGAGGCCTGCGGACGTGAGAGCGAACCCCTGCCTCCCGCCATCTGAGACAAATGCATACAACTCGCCGTCCGTGGCGTTCTGGGTCTGACCTAGCATGAGGTTTGCAGGCAGCGGACCCAAACTCTTTTCCCTCATCAGTGTCGCTACCGCCCCATCGCCCCCCAACGTCAGTCCATGGCATACAGAGCAGTTAACCCTGTATAGCTCCGCGGCACCGGCTGCGTCATACGAATCCGCGATGTCCTTTGGTACTTCGATCAACTTGGCGGCTGCAATGGTCGGAAATACCGGCTCGATTCTTATACTCTCAGGCTGCGTCACCAAACCAGGCCCGCCAAGACCAGAGAAGGCAACGGACTGGCTCGTGGGGAGAAGTCTAGGACCCTCCTGCACCCTGAAGCTGGGCTGATAGTGCATCTCGTTGAAGACCATCACCTTGTGAGAACCGGTCTTCGCAAGAACGGGTAGTTTGAATTCTGCGATCCCGTATATTTCCGTCTCACCAGACGTCGAGTTGTAGCAGCCCACCGCCATCAAGACGACGATGCAAGCCAACAACAGTACGCGGACGCGATAACGTCCGCCTGTCAATTTAACAGCTTGGCTCATGCCCATACTCGATATATTTAATGTGGAACGGAGTGCCACTATTCGCTCTCCCAGCTCCGCTTTACATCTTCGGCGCCCGAATCACGCAGCACCGACTCGGCGTTATCCATCTGGTCCTCGGTGCCGCTTATCACGACCCCAATATGGCCCTCTGTGATACGCGTATCGTAGGCGCCCATGAAGAGTCGCGGCAACCGCGACTCGAAGATTATTCCGACCACGGTAAACAAAATCGCCCCGAGCATCGTCCCCTCATACATGATAATCGCCATCGGGGGGATCGACAGCAAAGGCTTGCCGCCAGTTACCATCGGCACCGCGAGCTGCGTGCCCGCGGTCAGTAGCATACCGACGATGAATCCACACGCCGCACCTATCAGAGGAAACCGATAGAGCTTGTGCACGGGCTCGGCCTCTCCGAAGGTACCCTCCGGATAAGGCGTACCCGTGAGAACCTCATAGTTCCCCTGGGTATACCCTGCTTCAGCGACTGCATCCATCGCGTCGGCGGCTACGTCAACATCGGTGAACAGCCCGATTACGCTTTTTTGTCCCATTACCAGGCCCTCATTCCCTTATCGAGGCCGGCACCATTCGCCTGCCTATTTTGATCATGGTCCGACCGATCATCCCCTCTTTAATGTCGAAGAGAGGGATCAGCGGGAAGATCTTAGAGAAAATAATCATCCCCAACAAAACCCACGCGAACGTCATCATCACCATCAGTATCTCGATTATGCTCGGGCGATACGAACCCCAGTCGAAAATCATGTTACCCCTGCGCATCAGCCCAGGAATGATGATCAGGAACCGTTCGAGCCACATCCCAATGTTAACCAGGATGGTTGTAATAAACATCCATTTGAGGCTCCTGCGAACCTTCTTGAACATCCACAGTGGAACCGGGATGAAGAAGGCGGTAAGCAGGAACACTATGAACATCCCGCTCCAGGGCCATTGGAATACCTGTAGATCCCTCATCGCCAGCTCTGGGCCCTCAAGAGTGTAAAGTGCGAACACCCACTCAAGGAAGAAGAAGAAGAACCAGGCAGATGCGACTACGATCAGAAGACGTCCAATAGAGTCCAGGTGATCGGGAGTCAGGTACTTGTCCCAGCCCCACAGCCAGACCATCAAAACCATCACCGTCGCCACCGCGGAAACACCGGAATGAATCGCACCAATTATGAAATATGGAGCGAAGATCGTGGAGTGCCAGCCCTCCGGACCGATCTGGGCCGCAAAGTCCCAGGACACGATACTGTGGACCGAGACGAACACCGGCAAAACCAGGGCCGACAGCAGTATGCCCGCCACGGCCTGGAGCTTCCACTGTCGAGGCGTACCACGCCAGCCCAAACACATGAAACCGTAAAGGGTCTTGCGAATCCCCGTACTACGGTCCCTTATAATCGCCAGGTCCGGAAGCAGCGCCACGATCACGAACAGCGTGCTTGCCGTCAGGTAAGTCATTACAGCGCTCGGGTCCCACACGAACGGCGAGCGAATGTTGATCCAAACGCCTCTGGCGAAGTCGTATGGGAACACCCAGAGGTCGGCGCGCCAAGGTCGACCGACGTGAACCAGCGGGGCAGCCATCAACGCCGCGATCAGCGAGAATACCGTAAGTACCTCAGCCGCTCGCGTTATCGGCCTACGCCATTCCGCCTGCGTCAGTCTCAAGATCGCCGATATCATAATTCCGGCGTGGCTAATGCCAATCCAGAACACAAAATTGACCATGTAGAAGCCCCAGAAAACGGGGCGGTTCAGGCCGGTAACTCCAACGCCCTTGTTCAGCATGTAGCCGAAGGCGCCGATACCCGTAAGGAAAATTATCGTCAGAACAATGACAGCCGGAGGCCACCACTTAGGGGTTTGGAATATACCCTTAAGCAGATCGTCGTTGATCTCCTTTTCTGTCAGTATGTAATGTTCCTGCATGCCCCTAGTCCTTCTTGCCGAGAACGAGGAATTCGGCGCGATGGAACTTTGTATGTACCTTGTAAAGCAACAATTCCGTCTGCTCCCAAATGCTCACCGCCGGAATCAACTTGCTCGCTAGAATGTAAGTCAGTGCTACACCTGCAAGCGCGCCAATCCAGATCATGATATCGGCCGGCTCTGGCATTATCGCCGCAGGAACCTGCCCTACGAGCAAAATGTGCTTGTCTTCCATATCAGTCACCGAATAGGCAGGCACATAGAACCTGATCTTGTCGAGCAGCGCGCCGACAAGCACGCTCACCGCGATGATCGTCGGCCCCCAAACACTCGTGCGCACTGGGTTCCACATCATCGTAAACATCGGTATCAAGAAGATCAAAACGAAGGCCGCCATGAACACAGGCAGGTACGGGCCCACTGTGAGAAGTTCGAGGATGCCCTGCTCACCAGGCTTTGCTCCGTACCAAAAGACGATAAAGCTTGAGAACCAAAACCAGAACCATAGCAGCGACAGGGCAAACAACAACTTGCCCATAGCCCAAAAATGATCGAGGCCGATATAGTCCTGATATCCGCCGAATTTCC
>Ga0209403_10000475_pt1 | contig 59729 bp, 43 predicted proteins | sample ArcticOcean_MG_C_8_FD_187440 | JGI IMG/M metagenome (GOLD analysis project Ga0209403, IMG submission 187440) | Marine microbial communities from western Arctic Ocean - ArcticOcean_MG_CB11_86 (SPAdes) (version 2) | ecosystem: Environmental > Aquatic > Marine > Oceanic | place: Arctic Ocean... | reverse complement strand
CGGCCGACCGCGATGACGCTGATCGTCGATCCTTCCTGCGCCGTGCCCCGGCGTGCCTGATTCAACTGGTCGTAAACCGTCGTCAATAATTCGGCCAAAGCCGTGCTGTCGACATGGGACAACGTACGGAGATGAATGTCAGGGGCCGTGAGGGCACTCAGTTCTTCGATCTGTCGGACGATCGCCATGACGGCGTCCACGTCGGCGGCATTGCCGGTCAAGATCAAGACACCGTCCAATGCTTCGACTGAGACATTACCGCGAATGCCACCGACCAGTGCGGGCAGTGACATGGGGTTGTCCTCGGCCGGGTCCGCCGGAGTCTTCGGATCGGTCGGAGTGGCAGCGGGATCGGCTCCCGGTTGATTGTTCTGTGCCACGAGGCGATCGACGGCCGGCTGCAGATTCTTCGCGACCGCTGCCGCGTCTTTGTCTGTCGTGATAACACGAGTCGCTTCGTCCGGCTTCTTCGGAGCAACGTCCAGCCGCTGCAGCAATCGCACAACTCGCTCGACCTGGACCTTCTCTCCTTCGACCAGCATCTCGCCTGTCCGCAGATCTACGGCGACAGCGAACAGGATGGATCGTTCACCCGTCGGGCTGCGTGCCGAGTACACCTGCATGGCCGGCAATCCGCCGGGACCTTCCTCAACAACCTCGGCCCGGTCACGGAAAGCGCTGAACAAGGTTGACGACAGCGCGCGGGCTGTGCGGCTGGTCGGTTTGAATGTGAGCTGATGCGGTTTCGCGTCTTTCTCTGGCTGGGTGGCAGGCGGCTCTTCCTCAGTGGCAGCTTCCTGGAAACCGACCTGGCGAATCGATTCCTGCATTTTCGGACCGGGCAAAGATCGCTGTGCGGTTTGGCTCACGCGAGTCTCACCAGGACGGATCGTGGCGACGCTTCGCTGAAAGGACCGCTGTCGGCCATCCGCGCCAATGTCAGTGACTGCTGGACGCAACTGAGGCTCGATGTCGGCATCACTGACCGTCTGACGCTGGTATTCGGCGTTGCGGGCTTTCACATCGACCAGGACCAGATGCTGGCCCTTCTCCAGCAGCCGGAAGTCGAGCTGTTCAAGTTCGCCGTTGAGGATGCGTACTGCCTGGGAACGCGAGTACTTGCGTATGTCTTTGCGCGAGTACCGTCCCCCTGGAAATCGATCGGCGACCAGAGTCGAGCCAGTGCCTTTCGCCACACTGTTCAGCACGTGCTCCCAGTGCGACGACGTAAAGAATAGTCGCGTTGTCTGCTCTCGTGTGGAGTTCGACGCTTTGCTGCTGCTCTTTCGCTGAAAGAAGCTCAGCGGTCCGTCAGCCTGCACTTCGGCGATTTGGAGCAATCCAATCGTCACCGCCGCGATCGCCAGCGTACGGACCTTCCGCGTTTGATTCAGATTCATCCCCTCAGGCCTCCCTGCCTGATGGTCGGCTCCCCACTTCCGACCTGCCCCCCGGATGCCGTCAACCCGGTCCTCATGACCGAGCTGCGCCTGTTCGACTCGATCTGATCAACCACGTACGCCCGCGGCGTGTCCCCAGATACTTGATGTCGATACAGGCAGTATCACCCCGAGTATCGGCAGACTCAGCTCGCTCGGTTCATGAAACCGTCATATTTGGAAGTTGTGGCAGTTTACGTTGACTCTGCGGAACGAATTTGCCATCGCTGATTCCTGGCGTACGTTTGCGGGATTCCACTCAGTTACCGCGCCGAATTCCTCCGGCAATCGAGACACAAATGCCCACTCATCCCCGCCGCTTCGCTCGAACGCTCGAAAGTGTCCACTGCGTGATCCTCTCGATCAGTACGTTTCTGGCCGGTCTCTACTTCGGACCCTTCATTCCCGAAGGCGCTAACCTCATCTTGCTGCAGGTCGGGTTGGTGGGACTGGTCTGCGCACTGGGACTGGCCAATCTGTCAGCCGTCCGCCACTTGAAACGCATCGAGGTCGTCCAGGAAGGTCGGGTCGAGCAGCGGCTTGAACGGCACGTGACGGAGTTTGCTGGCCCGGAGATCGAGGCGACGCTCGCCGCTTGTGGCACCTCTGCGTAAGTTGCCGCGAATGCAGAGCATTCGGCTCAGGTTGATCGTGCGCGATACACGCCGCCAGTTGGCTGGCCGCAGACGAACGCCCAGGATTTGATTTGGGAATACCCAACGAGACTGATATTGTCGGCGATCGTCCCGTGCAGCCTGATACGGGATTGATTACCCGATACCGGCACCCGAACGGCTAGTGCTTTGTCAACGTTGAATATTGGGGTGGCTGGGGTCGAGCGTGCGAGCCCCCAGTTGCAGTGCTGGGGGCTCGCTACGCTCGACCGCCAGCCACCCGATCCCACCATTTAAAGTTGACGCAGCACTAGTGTCTGTCATTGATTTGGCCTGCGTGGAGATTTCCGATGAAGTTGATTCAGCGATTGGCGACCGCGGCGACGGTCCTTCTGTTCCTCGGAACTGCTGCCGAGACCATTCAGGCCCAGAACGCAACAACGGAATCGTCTCGCAGCTTTACCGGCACAGGTGACACCGCTGCAGCCGCATCGGGAGCGGGCAGCTCACTGACCCAGCAGAATTTGTTTTCCGCAGGCGGAGAGACCGGTACTGGTGTCGGTCAGCTTGGGTCCGGATCCGGTCGATTTCTGGGCAATCAACTGGCGAATCAACCGCTGGCCGGACAGAACAACGTCGCGAATCAGTCATTCAATCGACTGCTTCAGGTGCAGACGCTGCAACAGTCCAATCGACTGAGCAGCCAGTTCAACGGTGGCCGGACGTCGAGCACCACAATGTTTCGACCGTCACTGCGACTTGGGTTTGCGGTCAGAACTCGCCCCACGACGGAGATCGGCAGTTCGATCAACCGGCGTTTTGAGAAACTCGCAACACGATTCTCGCGACTCGCCGAAACGCGGCCGGCGTTTTCTTCTGTGAAGTTCGCCGTGGGCAACAATGGGACTGTTGTACTGTCCGGCCAGGTCGAATCCGACTCCGCCAGGCGTCTGGCCACCAACCTGTTGCGGATGGAACCGGGAGTCCGCAGCGTAAAAAACAACCTGGTCGTTGCGGAGAAATAGACGTCGCACGGATCAACGGCTTTACACGAAAACGACCGATCGCAGACCTTGCGACCGGTCGTAGTTTTTTGCGCGGACGTGAGTTACGGTCCTTCGCAACAGGGTCTCCGTTTCTCACACCTGATCGTTCCCGAGCCGCATCATGTCATCCGGAACACCACTCGTCGGACTGTTGCTTGGCCTTGGATCGCTGGTCCAATCGGCCGCCGCGGACAGCCACCTGATGATTCACGTGCGGAGTATCGACGGTGACACGCTGCCCTGCCGAGTTCACTTGCGGGACGTCGACGGCAAACCGCTCAGGGCCGAGGCCTTGCCCTTCTGGAACGACCATTTCGTTTGCCCTGGAGAGGCGCGGGTCACGCTGACTCCGGGTGAGTACAGTTACGAGATCGAACGTGGACCGGAATACATACCGGCGACAGGCAAAGTCGCGATCGCGGCCGGCAAGGACCATCAACTGATCGTCGAACTCGAACGACGCATCGACATGGCGGCAAAGCACTGGTGGTCCGGTGAACTGCATATTCACCGGCCGATCGAGCAGGTTCCTTTACATTTGCAGGCTGAAGACCTGCACATCGGTCCGACGATCACCTGGTGGAACGGCCGCGATCTGTGGAAAGAACGCGACATCCCTGAGCGTACTCATCTGACCGTTGACGGCGACCGGCATTACGACGTGATGGGCGGCGAAGATGAACGCGAAGGCGGAGCGCTCCTGTACTTTGGTCTGAAGAAACCGCTGACACTGCCGGGCGGACGCGGCCAGTTTCCTGAGTACCCATCGCCAATGTCGTTTCTCAAACAGGCACGCGAGCAGGAAGACGTCTGGATCGACATCGAAAAGCCGTTCTGGTGGGACGTTCCCATCTGGCTGGCCAGCGGCCAGGTCGATTCGATCGGTCTGGCGAACAACCACATGTGCCGCAGCCGGATGTACGAATCCGAGGCATGGGGTCGGCCGCGCGACACAGAACGCCTGCCAGTACCGCGGGGAAACGGCCTGTGGACGCAGGAAATCTACTACCACATCCTGAACTGCGGCCTGCGTGTGCCTCCTTCAGCCGGCAGCGCTTCCGGAGTGCTTCCCAACCCCGTGGGATACAATCGTGTTTATGTGCATACCGGAAAGAAGCTCGATTGGGGTGACTGGTGGAGCGGACTGAAAGCGGGCCACTCGTTTGTGACCAACGGCCCACTCCTGATCTGCCGAGCGAACGGTGAACTACCGGGCCACATCATGGCAGCCGACGCCGACACCAAAGCCGTTCGTTTATCGGTCGAGGTAATCACCAATGATGCGGTGTCGGCAATCGAGGTCGTCAACAACGGGACCGTGATCGTTGTCGGAGGTGTCGGAGGCGGGAAAGGTCCCGGACGTATGCAACTGGAGACGACATTGGAGCTCGAGCCCGGCTGGTTTCTGGTGCGTGCCATCACGGATCGAACTGAGACGTTTCGATTCGCATCAACAGCACCGTGGTACATTGAGTCAACCGGGCAGCCACGCCGCATCAGCCGTCGTTCCGTCGAGTTCTTTACAAACTGGGTCGAGGAGCGGGCCGAGCGCGTCGGGCTGAAGCTGGACGATGCCGCCAAACTCAGCGACGTGCTGAAATATCACGACCAGACCCGGCGATTCTGGAACGATCGATTGAACCTCGCCAATGCTCCGTAAGGCGAGTGGTAGATGAGTTCTTACCAGTAGCTGGATTCGCAAGAATTCAGGCACTCAGGGAAACTGAATTCTTGCGAATCCAGCTACCGACACTGGCAGGTAAATTCTCATCTGCCGCTCGCCTGAAGAATCAAACACACGTCGGGCAGTGACAAAAAGCACGCCCGGATAAGAACGGAAGGATCTGTTTCTGTGGAGTTTTCATCAGACGATCTGCTGCTGGTTACTGGAGCGACGGGGCTGGTTGGCAGCCATGTGGTTCAGCGGGCTCGCGAACTGGGTATGCCGACTCGGGCACTTGTCCGTGAGTCGAGCGACAAGCAACTGCTGAGCGAATGGGACACTGATCTCGTCTACGGCGACCTGACAGATCATGAGTCGCATGCACGCGCTGCGGAAGGTGTCACGGCACTGGTCCATTGCGCGGCAAAAGTCGGCGACTGGGGACCGATTGCCGAGTATCGCCGAGTCAACGTACAGGGCACGGAAAGCCTGTTGCGGGCGGTTGAGACGAACGGTTGTCTGAAGCGAGTTGTGCATATCAGCTCACTTGGCGTGTACAAGGCGCGCGACCACCATGGCACGGACGAATCGGAACCCGTCTCGCTCAGCGGTATCGACGGATACACACTGACAAAAGCCGAGTCCGAGCAACTCGTCCGGTCGCACATCGAACAGCACAATCTGCCCGCAACAATCCTGCGGCCCGGCTTCATTTACGGACCGCGCGACCGCAATGTGTTGCCGCGTATTGTGGAGCGGCTGCGAGTTGGCGGGTTCAAATTTCTGGGTAGCGGACAGACGTTGCTCAACAACACATATGTTGGCAATCTGGTCGACGCCGTGTTTCTGGCCTTAGAGCGAGACGACCTGACTGGCGAGGTCTTCAACATCACTGACGGTGCACTCGTCACGAAATGTCAGTTCATCGAGACAATCGCCAGTCTGGCTGGCTATCCGGTTCCGGACGGACACGTCCCGCTGGGCGTCGCTCGCGTGCTGGCAAAGCTGATGGAATCGACGTGGCATTTGCTGGGTAAGGAGTCCGCGCCGCTGCTGAACAATGCCCGCATCAAGTTTCTGGGATTGAACCTCGACTTCAGCATCGAGAAAGCACGCAGACAACTGGGCTACGAACCGCAGATCGCGTTTGAAACCGGCATGCAATTGGCGATCGGCTGGTGCCGCGAAGCGGGTCTGCTGACCAGCGAGTCATAGGTTTCAATGCCATGTCACATTGAGGACCGGTAAACCGCAGGTCTCACTCGGTTTCTTCGACTGAGGTTTCTGAGTTGTCGCGGCCCGAGACTTCCGGCGGACGTGATGCGATGCGCGCTCGAGACTCGTCCGGATCAAAGCTGTCGACGACGGGCAATCCAGGTGGTGGTTCCTGAGACAGAGATCGATCCGACTTCTGCGATGTGCGCCGACCAGGCAGTCGCGGGTTACCCGGCGGACGCACAAAGGTCGGCTTCGATGGCTCGACATCTTCGGAGGATGAGTCACGGGCAGGTTCAGGAGTTTCAACCGGTCGTTCCGCCGTCGTGACGGATTCGGCCGCGTCACGTTGCGAGGTCACCGGACTCTTTCCCGTCGGGATACGAAGCTTCATGCCTTCGCGAATGTCGTCCGGGCTGTCGAGTTGATCGCGGTTCGCTTCGAATATCTCGCGGTAGCGACGGAAGCTGCCCAGGTACTTTTGAGCGAGCCCGGAAAGCGTATCTTTCGGCATTACGACGTGAATAACGGGGGCGGTGCGGGTTTCGGTCGACTGACTGTTCTCCTGCCGACGGGCTTCGGCCTGTGCGAGCGCCTGATCGATCTCGTCGGGACCATCCGATGGATGCGGAATGGGCGCGATGCGTCCGGCGGGAGCTTCACTGGGGGGGCGTATGGGATCTGGAATCGCGATTCCAGGAACCGACTCGGTCAGCCCCGGAGGATTGGACATGACATCCGTTACGAGCACGTCGCGCAGGACCGGTGTTTCTGCTTGCACGGTCACCTCGGGACGGTCCGGTAGATAGGGCGTCTGCGGCTTGCGGCGGATCTGCTCGTCGAGTGATTCTGGATCGGTCAGCTCGAGGGCCTGCGCCTGATCGACTGGCACGTCATTGCGGAAGAAGAATGCCGCAGTAACGCCGATCAGGAGTATGCCGAGTGACAGTCCGACTCTCTTATCGGGATGCATCGCGTGGTCCGCAATTCGATATGAAACGGAACAGGCAGGGGAACGGTCACCACACCGCGCACACGCGCTGCGAGGTTGACGATTCTCCTGTCATACCCCTACAGGATGCGCTATGCGACCGCCGACGAAAGTCCGGCACGAGTCAACAAGGAAGATCCTTCCGATCCGTGGGCGGCTCTATCGGTCGTAGCAATGGTGATGCACCGCGCCGGGAGTCAGTGGCCCGGTAAAAGCGTTACGACCCGGCACGTCACTGGGAAACCACTTCCAGGCGACTCCAGTAACCGTGCTCGTAGTGCCAGGCGGTCGGATGGTTGTGCACTTCCAGGACGATTGTCTGCCCGGCGAAGCTCGACAAGTCAACTTCGTGGTCCAGCCAGCCTTCCTTCGCCGTGGTTGCGTCCACGTTCGACCGGTACAGCTCCTTGTCCGCCACCTTCACGATCAGCAGCCAGTCTGCCTCGGTGTGGTGTGCGGCAGACAAACGCAGCAGCGTTTTCTTTCCGGCCGGAACAGTGACTGGCGCACGCAGGATGCACGGCGTGTCCTTCTTGACGGGCATGGTGCGAAGGACGTTCTTGCGACCCTGGTATTCTTTGAGCAACTGGATCGACTCGCCCGCTGCCGTGGTCGAAAACTGCGGAGCGACCACACTGATCAGTCGCCCGAAATTACGAACTTTCGAGAACGCTCCGACGATGTTTTCATCGGCATACTCCACTGGTTCGGTGGCCAGCTCACGAATCCACGCGTAGTCCGCCTGCGTCCGGTACAGATAGATTTGATCGAACCATGCAGCTTCGCCGGCAAACAGTCTCAGGCCCAGTCCGGTCAGATCGAAGTCACCGAATTCGGCAAACAGATCCCGCTGCAGCAGCACCCATTTCTCAGGCGGGTTTCGGTCCAGCCGCAACGCCAGCTCGTCTTCGTCAACGTTGCCCGCCAGATATTGATAGCCAAAACGCACTCCTCGATTGTCGTAAATCAGACGCTTTCCGCGTTGGGCCCCAGCCTGTCGTACTCGATCGAGGACCGCGACCGGCATGGCGCGGCGTCGCCTTGTTTCATTCAGTTGACGACGAATGCCCAATTCTCCGTCGTGCCCGATCTGCAGGCCCAGACCCCCTCGTCGTTGTTTCCCTTTCCCTTCCGGGGCCACTTTCCAGGCGAATGTGAAGTATCGAAATTCGCCGAGTTGCGGGTACTCGCGGATCGGAAATCTGACGCCAGGCAGGTTGGCGTTGAGTCGATCGCCAGCCGAAAGTTTCAGGGACTTGCCACCGTGGTAGTGATCCTCTGTGGCCAAAGTTAATTCGCCTTCGCCGTCATGCAGTTGCTCGATGATCTCTTCTTCGTCGTCGAACAGACGCACAATGCCCGGAGGATTCTCGAACAGGCGTGCGCCCTGCCATTCCAGTCGAGGCTTTTCGCCTTTGCCCATCAGGATGACGTCGACTTGTACGCGGCTGTCCTGAAATTCGTCGATCGGAACGAGCATGGGGTCGGGTATCTGTCGGCTGTTCATGAGCGGCACGTCGCGTTGCAACAGAGCTCGGCCGTTAACGCGAATCTGTACGGTGGTCGGCACCGGGTCGGCTTCGCGACGGTAGATGCTTACAACCAGCCAACGATCTTTCCGGCCGACCGTCAATTTCCGTGACAGAGTCAGGAAGTCGCCGGCCGGTCCGAATGTCAGCTCGTAGCTGGGAGACGTAGGGATTGTCGCATTCCAGAGATTGGCGACGGCCAGAACTGGCACGGCTGCGTCGGCCGGTGCCTCGTCAACGGAACTGGGCACGGTGCCGGTTAATGTCCAGTCGCGCAGAGACGGGACACGTTTGCCGAGTCGCTGCGTCACCGCCTGCTGCAGTTTCACGCGGTCGATTCGCCATTCCGGTTCGAGCCAGTCGACACAGTCACGAATGTCGAACGGGTCCGAGCCGGCCGGCCGTCCTTCGCTCATTGGATCGGCGATCAATGTGACCGCTGTTTCTTCAGGCTGCGCCGGTATGTTGACCCAGCCGGTGTCAATGGCTGAGCCTGGTCCGATGATGACGGCACTCTGCCAGATCGGTTTGCCAGGGGCAGACGTCAACTCAACACGTGTCCGCACGCAACCACCCTGGCCGATGGACTGATCGAGTCCCGTGCGGCAACGTAAGCCAGTCGCGACCGGGTTCAGTGGCAGTGTCAGCTTGCTCGGAGCATGCACGCCGAATCCCCATCCGGCCGCCAGACCACTGTTTTTCAGCGGACTGTTCTGCACACCACGGTCGCGCTGCCAGTTCCAGCCTGAACTGAAAACCGGGCCGTTGCGCGACGCGTCGGGTTCAAACGACGTTAACGGAAGCGACTCGGGCGCGAAGAATCGCCAGCACCGCACCTGTTTGAACGAAATGGTGATCGGGTCGTAACTCCACGCGGGCTGGAGCAGGGGATACCAGTTTTCGCTCTTGTTCTTGTCCCCGGAAAACTGCGGCAGGAATCGTTGTGTGGAAGTCGTCAGACGCACTCCGTCGGATGATTCCATCTGAATCAGACGGCCGACCAGATCCGGCATCAGCACACCGAGTTGCTCGAACCACACTTCCCAGCCATCGCGCTTCGGCATGTGCAGCTCAGCGATCTGAGACAGTAGCAGTGACTGCACACCGTTTTCCGTCAACATCGCGACAACACCTTGGCTCCAGCGAACGGCTCCGAAGCGCATCTGACTTCCGTCGTGCAGAAATGCTGTGCCCGGTTGGTAGCTGCTCGGTCCACCGGTCCGGCGTTGAAACACAATCCGTTTGACCCACTCGGGATTGAGCCTCAAATAGGCCGACACCGGACGTCCGGGCAAATCGACGCTGACGAGCGGCTCGACGATGAGCAGATCGACCGGATTGCCGAATCCGTCCGATTGGCGTGACTGGTAATCGACGACACGAGCGGGCAGACAATCGCCACCGAAGAACTCAATGGACGCTTCCGGCGGAGTGGACAGTGACACGGACTGATCGATGAGCCAGCGAAACGGATTGCCGGCGTCGAACACAGGTTTACCCGCCAGCGACGGTTGTACCTTGGCATCGAACCAGTTGACGATCGTCGCGGCGTTGACTCGGGCACCGTCTTTCAGCATCCCGAGAAAGCGCTCTTCAGGTTTGAACAGCTCGGACTGCGCGGGCGTGCTGGTCACGGCCACGATGAGGATCACGCAAAGTCGCAAAGACGCAATGGCCCGGTAGCGGTCACTCATATCGGTTGGCCTGCTTTGATTCATCAGGTGGCGAAGCCGCTTACCCCGATCCCCGCCGAACCACGCGCGGTTGTTGCAGCGAGCAGGCCGTCGTGGGGAGTAAGATTAAGAGTAGGATTAAGATTAAGAGACAAAGTCACTTGCTGCCGAAACAGTAAATCTCGCCCTCGCTGCCTTCCGCCCCAATCACCAGACAGCCTTCACCGACAGCCGGTGATGCTGAGACGGTGCGACCGAGCTTTTCTTTCCATCGCTGTTTTCCGTCGGCCAGGCCGACTTCATACACGTTGCCGTCGTTCGATCCGACGAACACGCGATCGCCGACGATGACCGGAGAACTGTTGATCTGGCCGCGAGCGGCGAATGTCCATTTGGGTTTCCCGTCCTTGCGCTCGTGACAGTGAAGCTGTTTGTCCTGGCTGCCGAACACGACCAGCTCGTCGGTCACGGCGGCGGACGAGTGTATCGGAAGCTCGCGCTTCGGATCGGAGTATCGCCACTCGACTTCCTGCTTTGTGACGTCAATGGCCAGAAATTCTCCTTCGTGCGTTCCGACGTACAGCATGTAGTCAACCACTGCCGGCGAGGCGATCAGGAACCGTTCCAGTTCCATGTCGAATTCTTCTTTGCCCGACTTGATGTTGATCGCTCGCAGGTGCTGATCGCACCCGGTGACGAATGTGATGTCGCCGGCGATCGCCGGCGATCCGTTGATGCGATCCAAGGTGTCGAACTTCCACGCGACCGAACCGTCGGCCACATTCAGGCAGTACAGCGTGGCGTCGTACGAACCGAAGATCACCCGGTCACCGACAATCAACGCCGAGCTGATGATTTCGCCCATCGTCTCGAACTTCCACCGCAACTTGCCCGAGTCACGTTCGACCGCGTGGAACACGCCGTCTTCATCGCCGATCACGACCAGGTCTTTTGTGACCGTCGGCGAGGACTGAAAGCCGGGGATGAAGTCGTTGGGCTTCTTGCGAGGCGCAGAGAAGTGAGTCCAGATTCGCTTGCCGTTTTTGCGGTCAAAGCAGATCAGCTCGCCGCCGAACGTCCCGGCATAGACTCGCCCGTCGACAATCGCCGCCGTGGCGGTGACGCCATCGTCCACGGCCACCTTCCACAGCAGCTCCAGCTTGTCAGGTAGATCACTGCTGGCAATGCCGCGAAGCTGGTTCCCATTGCGGAACGAGGGCCAGCTTTTCGATTTCGCGGCCTCTTTCTCATTGGCTGAAGCTGCCCACGCCGGAATGTGAAGCCCGGCCGTCGCCAGTCCAGCTGCAGTCAGTGTTGTTGCGGCACCGCAGAATTCCCGCCGGTTCAGTTCTCGTCGAACGCGCATTCGTACAACTCCGTAAGTGAGCCAACATCGACGGGTCGCGGATTAAACGTCCCGGTCCACTGTTTGGCCGCTTCGGCCGCCATTGTCGGAATCAGATCTCTTCTCACGTGACACTCCGGCAGGCTGGCCGGCAGGCCCCACCCAGTGACGATCGATCGGATATAGCGGGCCAGTTCTTCTCCGGCAGACGGATCGCCGGGCTCGCACAGCCCGATATCGGATGCGAGGTCAGCGTAAAGGTCACCAACCTCGACAGAATTGAACCGCACGACATGCGGCAGCATGACACCAATCGCGATTCCGTGCGTCAAACCGAAGTGAGCAGACAGCGGGTTTGCCAGTGCGTGTGTCGCGCCGAGCATCGAATTCTCGATCGCGGCTCCCGCCAGATGAGCTCCGACAATCATCGCGCCCCGAGCATTGATGTCCCGCGGGTCCTCCAACACCTGAGGAAAGGCCGCCGCCAGCAGCGCCCATGACCGCCGACTGAACAGCTGCGACACGGGATTCCGCTTTGTCGTTACGTAGGTCTCCAGCGCGTGACTGATGGCATCGATTCCAGTCACCGCAGCGACGGTCGCAGGCATCGTGACCGTCAGTTCGGGATCAAGCAGGGCGATGCGGCAAGCGGCTTTCTTATCTCCGCACGCCATCTTCATGTGCGTTTCCGAGTTCGCGATCAGAGCGAACGACTGCGCTTCGCTGCCGGTTCCAGCAGTGGTCGGCACGGCGATCATCGGAAGCATCGGTTTCGAAGCTTTGCCGATGCCCCAGTAGTCCTCGATCCTGCCGCCGTTGGTCAGCAGAAAGTTGCAACCCTTGGCGCAGTCCATGCTGCTGCCGCCACCCAGGCCGATGATCACGTTGACCTCGGCCGCTTTCGCGACCTGCAGGCAACGGTCCACGTCGTCGGTCGTCGGGTTGGCGTGCACATCGTCGAAGATCGTGACGGCGACGCCGGCTGATTCGAGGTAGCCGATCGTCCGGTCCTCGTGCCCGGCGTCTTTCAGACCTTTGTCTGTAACGAGCAGAACACGGCTGCCCAATTCACGCGTCAGTTCACCAATGCGTTCCAGCACACCGCCGCCGAAGATCACACGCGTGCGTGGATCGTAGTCAAAGTCGGAGAGCATCGTGGCGGGAATGGAAACAGCGTCGGACGTCATGCGGCAGCTTCCGGAGGGAGTGGATCGTCCGTGAATTCGGCCGGGGTGACCGGGGAGGGAACGCGTCAGGCTGGACCAGTCATCTTAAGACCGCACCAGAAGATTGGCAAATTCTGCTACGCTTTCGGTGTCGGTCACTCAATGAACGGTGATTTGTCACGCCGCGTTTGTCTCTGGCAGCCGTACTTGGTACGTATGGATCGTAGTAGTCGGATTCATTCGGCTGCACACAGATTCGCCGTGATCGTGAATCTGTCGACCGTCCCCGACACACCTGACCCTCCTCCCCGTCCCGCCGAACCGCATAAATGCGGTGACTACAAACGGGTTCAGCAATGTCGCGATCCCCCCTCTGCAATCCCTCGGAACATCTCCTTTCGCGTCGCCAGTTGCTTGGCACGGGCGCTTTGGGTGCGGCCGGTGCATCGGGACTCGGCGGTTTGCTCGATCCGCTGGTTGCCGAAGAGCTGAAAGCCAACGAAAAGCAGGTTCTGCTGGTCTGGCTGGACGGCGGAATGAGCCAGTTGGAAAGCTGGGATCCGAAACCGAATACTCAGTTCGGAGGTCCTTTTCGTCCAATTCAGACCTCGGTCCCGGGCATCCAGTTCTCCGAGCTGCTGCCGCGTACCGCGACCGTCATGCAGCATCTTGCCGTCGTCCGCAGCGTGCATACTCAGGACAACAGTCACTCGGCGGGTGTCGGTCGCGTTAATCGCGGCGATCCGAAAAACCGCGGCGTGATCTACCCGTATCTGGGTTCGGCCGTAGCGAAGATCCTCGGACCGACATCAACGGGACTGCCGCCGTATGTCTGGATCAAGCCATACAGCGGCGGCTTCAAGACTGCCGACGCCGGCTTTCTCGGTCCGAAATACGGAGCACTCGCATTCGGCGACGGTCAGCCGCCGGAGAACATGCTGCGTCATTCAAGCGTGACTGAGGAGCAGGACCGGGCACGAAACGAACTGCGAGACAAGCTCAACCGGCAGTACAGCTCTGTTCGTCGCACCGCGAACACGGAAGCCAGCTCATACGTTTTCGACGTGGCTCAGAAGCTGATGGATCGGGCGCACCTGTTCGACGAATCGAAGCTCGACCCGCGCGATGTTGAGCGTTACGGGACACACGACCTGGGTCGACACATGCTGCTGGGTCGGCGGATGCTGGAAGAGGGCGTGCGGTTCGTCAAAGTCAACTCGTACCACTGGGACAGCCACGGCGACAACTTCAATGCCAGTCAGAGCCTGATCCCGCAGTTCGACAAGCCCTTCGCCTCGCTGATTGAGGACCTGTACGACCGCGGCATGCTGGACAACGTGCTGGTCATCGCGATGAGTGAGTTCGGTCGCACGCCACGGATCAACTCGCACGTGGGCCGAGATCACTGGCCGGAAGCCTGGTCCGTCGGCATGGCAGGAGCTGGACTGAAACGCGGTCTGGTCGTCGGCAAGACGAACAAACTGGGCACGTTCGTCGAGGATGAAGAACACGACATCGGGCACCTCTTTCACACGTGGTTCAAAGCTCTGGGCGTGACCGACGAGCAGATGGAATACGACAACGGTGGTCAGCCGTTGCCCGTTGCTCATGACGACTGCGGCCCGATTGAGTCGTTGCTGGCGTAAGACGACAGCACACGACAGACTGCGTGACCGGAATTGCCCGCTCGATTTGCGCGGAATCCACGCAGTTCCGCAAATGAGCACCTGCGGATGTTGACCGTTTCGCCATCGGCCCGTCTGCTGCCTGCGTTCCGGAAGGCTCGTGCGTCGACGAATCCGGTCACCAATTTTCCCGGGTGCGCCGGTCAACGAATCGAAGAACTCATGCTTGAACTTCCCGTGGTCGCCGATCCGCATTTTGGCGGCGATCTACTGACCAGAGACCTGCAGAACTTCGCGAAGCGCTGCGACCCCCGTCCGTTGCCGATGACCATGCGTGAGGCGCAGGATCGCGGCTGGGATGAACTCGATGTCGTGTTCATCACCGGCGACGCCTACATCGATCACCCGAGCTTTGCGACGGCTCTACTCGGGCGTGTGCTCGAAGCGGCCGGCTTTCGCGTCGGGATCGTCAGTCAGCCCGACTGGCAATCGTGTGACGACTGGAAACGCTTTGGCCGCCCGCGTCTGTTCTTCGCCATCAGTGCGGGGAATATGGACTCGATGATCAACCATTACACCGCCAACCGAAAGGTGCGTAACGCGGATGCGTACTCGCCAGGCGGGCGCATCGGATTGCGCCCGGATCGGCCGACACTGGCCTACTGCCAGCGATCGCGTGAGGCGTATCGCGGAGTGCCGGTAATCGCGGGCAGTGTCGAAGCTTCGCTGCGGAGACTCGCCCATTACGACTACTGGAGTGACAAGGTTCGCCGCTCGATCATCCTCGATGCGAAGCCTGACCTGGTCGTGTTTGGCATGGGCGAAGAGGCAGTTGTTGAGATCGCCCAGCGAATTGATGCGGGAGAACCCGTGCGTGACCTGCGGGACATGCGCGGCATCGCCTATGCAATGGGAGCCTCGGAAACTCCGCCAGAAGATTCGCTGGAGATTCCCAGCTTCGAAGACGTGAAGACCGACAAACTGGCCTTCGCCGAAGCCACGAAAATGATCCACAACGAGACGAATCCGTGGAATGCAAAGCGGCTGGTGCAGTGGCACGGTCGGCAGGCGGTTGTCGCCAATCCGCCGCGGATTCCGATTTCGCAGCAGGCGATGGACGCGATCTACGACCTGCCGTTCACTCGTAAAGCCCATCCGTCGTATACGGAAGACATTCCCGCATTCGAGATGATCAAGGACTCGGTCACGATCATGCGGGGCTGCTTTGGTGGATGCACATTCTGCTCGATCACGACACACCAGGGACGGACCATTCAGTCGCGCAGCCCGGACTCTGTGTTGCGTGAAGTTCGGCAGATGACCGCGGATCCCGAGTTCAAAGGCGTGATCAGTGACATCGGCGGGCCGACCGCGAATATGTACGAAATGAAATGTTCGAAGCCCGAGGTTGAAGCCGTCTGTCGCCGACAGTCGTGTGTGCATCCGACGATCTGCAAGTTACTGGATACGGACCACGGGCCGTTGATCAAACTGATGAAGGACACGCGTGAGACTCCGGGAATCCGCAAGGTCTTTGTGGCCAGTGGCATCCGCATGGACCTGGCCCGGCGATCGCCCGAATACATGCGCGATCTCACTCGGCACCACGTCGGCGGTCATCTGAAAGTTGCCCCCGAGCACACAGATGCCGGCGTCCTGAATCTGATGCGTAAGCCTGCGACAGATGATTTCGAGAAGTTCTCCGAATCGTTTATGGACGAATCCCGTAAGGCTGGCAAAAAGCAGTACATCATCCCGTACTTCATCGCGAGCCATCCCGGCAGCGATCTGGATGCAATGATCGACCTGGCGGTTTTTCTGAAGCGAAACGGCTATCGCCCGGATCAGGTGCAGGACTTCATCCCGGCTCCGTTCGACGTGGCGACCGCGATGTACTACACGGGAATTGATCCGTTCACAAAGCAGCCGGTGCATATCGCGAAGCATCTCCGCGACCGAAAACTGCAACGGGCGTTGATGCAGTTCTTCAAACCGGAGAACTATTTCGAAGTCCGTAAAGCACTGGAACAGGCCGGACGGCAGGACCTGATTGGTGGCGGCTGCGACTGTCTGATTCCCGCTCGTGCACCGAAGGAAGCAGTGGAGTCTCGCCGCAAAGATGCGAATCAACGGTTCCGTGGCGACTATGTGCATTCCGACGAGAACAAGACGGGTGATAAGAAAGGCAAGCGGAAGGAGTCACGATCGAAGCCCGGCAAGGGATATCGTCCTGACCGGAAGCCTCGTCAGAAATAACGACGGGGTATCGGTGACACGTTGAGGCTCCGGTTCCCCTCGTACCAGGGCTCTACCTTGGTACGCATTGTTTTCGAGGCTCTGCCTCGCCGGGACTGTCGTGAGGCGGAGCCTCACACGCATTGCGTTTCAGGGCAGAGCCCCGAAACGAGAACGCCCATCAATCGCCCATCAGATTGGAGACGCCTCGATGAACTCTGTGACCAGGCTGACAATTCTTGCTCTGGCTGTTGCCGTGTCGGCAGCGCAGGCAGAAGACAATGTCATCATCACATTGAAGGCACCAGAAGGCTGGAGTGGCGAGACGCTCAAGCTGCCGCCGGGATTCGCGCGCGACATGAAGCTGAAGGGCATCGAGGAGATTCGATTTGCACCCGGGATGTTCAAGCCGGACGCTGAATCGTTTTTCAGCTATGCGTTTGTATTCTGGTTGCCCGGCGACAAGCCTCTGGAAGCAGACACCATCCACTCGGAAGTTCTGACGTACTATCGCGGATTGGCGAAGGCGGTAAGCAAAGGGGAAATCAAAACGGATGATTTCAAACTGCAGCTCAAGCCCGTCGAGAAGCAGGAGTCCGAATGGGTCGGCACGCTCGAGTGGATCGAGCCTTTCAGGAGCAGGAAAGCTCAGACGTTGCGGTTTGAAATCTCGCAGCGTCCATTGAGCGAACCGGACGCGCGGTTGCTAAGCATCGCGGTATCGCCACAGCAGGACGGCAAACACGCCGTATGGAAAGACCTGCGGACGATTCTGAAAACGGCCAGCTTCGCCAGAGTTAAGGCGAAGAATTAGGCGTGACGCCCGTGGCCAGAACCCTGACTCAATTCTCGCTGAAGCGCATCCGCGGCGGGCGGTGCAGGGCGAGTGGGTCTTTGCGGAACTGGCGATGGCAGTCACAGCACAGGTCGTAGCGGAACGACTTCGGCTCGCTGTCGTCGAGTTCGAGTTCGCCGGTCAGCTCCATCTCTGCGAGAAGCTCAGAGATTTCGGTCAGATTGTCCTGATTGAGATCGTCTTCCGTGATCTGGTCGGGATCGTACGCGGGGTAGACGTCCAGTCGGGCGACAAACCGCTGTTCGGCAATCTTCGTACCGCACAGGTCGCACTTGTACTCCAGCATCAAACAGTTCCTTCCTGATCAGGCTAGCGTGGAGTTGAACGGTCGACAGATATGCCCCGGTCTTCGGAGCCGTGTTCGCTGTCCGCAACTGACGCTGTTGCCTCGTCATAAAACATCTCCAGCGATTAGAACACAATCCGCACACTCGAAAAAGCGACTGCGAGACGTTTTCGCCGTTTCCGCTGCTCGAACAGAAACGCATCAGGAGAAGTAGATGTCTGCCGTCACGCGACTTGATCCTACAGAACTGGAACAGCTCTACGAACGCGGGCGAAACGTGCTGCCGGGCGGTGTCTGTTCGAGCACACGGTGGAATTCCGCGTGGCAGAAACCGGTTTACGCGCAGTCCTCGAAAGGCTCCCGGTTCGTCGATGTCGAGGGTCGTGAATTCCTCGACATGTCGATGGGGCATGGAGCCGCTTTACTGGGACACGCTCCTGAATGTCTGCGGAGTGTTTTCGATCGCACCTGGGAACTGGGTGTACTCGGCAGTCTGGATTCGGCGTATCACATCGAGCTGGCCGAAGAAATCTGCCGCATCGTTCCGTGTTCGGAACGCGTGCGATTTACGAACTCCGGTTCCGAGGCCACTTTGCACGCGTTGCGGCTGTGTCGTGCGGCGAGCGGACGTGACAAAGTCATCCGATTCTTCGGCCACTTTCACGGCTACCACGAATTCACATTCGTTGCCGGGCACCCCCCGGCGGACCAAATGAATGCCTCACCGCCGTTCCGGGAAAGCGCTGGCATTCCAGAGTCACTTGCCGAGCTGATTATTCCCATCGAATACAACGACGTGGACGCATTGGAAACGGCCATCTGCAATCACGCTCACGAAGCCGGCACGCTGCTGATCGAACCGATCGACTTTAACTGCGGGTGCATTCTGCCGGAGCCGGGATTTCTGGAACGCGCTCGGGAACTCGCCACTGAGCACAATCTGATTCTGTTCTTCGACGAGATTCAGTCGTTCGCAAAGAAGAGTCCTGGCGGTGCTCAGCAGGACTTCGGAGTCACCCCGGACATCTGCACGATCGGGAAATCTCTGGGCGCCAGTTTGCCGCTGTCTGCGATTTGCGGGCGGGCGGATCTGATGGACCGCTTCAAGCCGGTCGGTGACGTGGCGCACTCAGGGACATTTAACGCTCCACTTCCAAACGTGCTGGCCGGGCTGGAATTTGTCCGCGAAATCCAACGTCCGGAGTTCTGGCAGACGATCAACTCGCTGGGAGACAGACTGTTTGCCGGTCTCGATGAAGTCGCCGCAAACAGCCCGGTACCGGTGAGATTTCAGCATCATGGCAGCCGATTCGGCATCGTCTTCGGAACACGCGAGCCGGTGACGTGTTACAGCGAGGCACTCGTCCACTCTCCTGAGCAGATGATCCAGTTCTGTCATGAGACGACCGAACGCGGAGTCTACTTTCATGACTACGGTGGCGGACCGTGCCATCACGGGTACTCGTTGGCGCACTCACAACAGGACATTGACGAGGTCTTGCAGGTCATGCAGGATTCGCTGAAGGCGATGGCGTGACTGGGCGATCGTAGGTCAGGATCGCGAACCGCTCCGGTCTTACTTGAGTCTGACACAGGTGTGGATCTACCGTCTCAGGCCTCCCTCAGCGGCGTCAGGCGCACGTTGACAGGTCAGGGCACCTGCCTATAATTCCGCTCCGGATTTGCAGTTACGTCGATTTCAGTGCGTCACGTGCCCGGCACACTGAGCAGTTCATGGAGAAGTTGATGGCCCTTGAAGTCACTGATGATAATTTCGATGAAGAAGTGCTCCAGAGCGAGACTCCCGTGCTTGTCGATTTCTGGGCTCCCTGGTGTGGTCCGTGCCGCATGCTCGCTCCAACCATCGACGAGATTGCGACGGAGTACGACGGCAAGGCAAAGGTCGTCAAACTGAATACTGACGCCAGCGGTCAGACTGCTACGAAGCTGGGTATTCAGTCGATTCCCACGTTGATCGTGTTCAAAGGTGGTGAGGTTGTGGAGCGACTGGTTGGCGCTCTGCCGAAAGCTCAGATTACGTCGACGATTGACAAGCACCTGTGACATTTCGTTTGCGGAGTTGATTGACTCTGCCTCGCTCGGCCATGGGAAAGGAATCCCGCATGAGTGCCAGCAACGGACTGCCTGCTCGCGACGAATATGATCCGTGGCATCACGTATCTGCACCGTCACCCCCACCATCCGCTCTACATCCAGCGGGTGCGCGAAATGCCCCCGAGCTGAATCGAATGGAAGACGATTTGTTGGCGCAGACAGCCAGCGTCGTCCAGCAGGTGCGTCAGCAGCTCGAAGACATCAAGCAGCGAGAGGCTTCTCTCGATGCCCAGCTAGCTCACGTCAATCAGGATCGCCTCGCGCTCGGTCAGGAACGACAGCAGTTTGCCGACGAGCAGACCGAGCTGCGGCAGGCATTCGGCGAGCAGTGTCACGCACTCGCGGCCGAGTCCGCTGGAGTGAGCCGGCAACGGGCCGAACTTCAGATACTCGAACAGTCGCTGGAAACTCGCCGGGAACGGCTCCGGTCTGAGATTGATGCCGAACTCGAACAGAGGAGTGCAGACCTCGATGCGCGACAGGCAGCACTGGAAGCGGCATACACAGCGGATCGAGCGAAACTCCGCCAGGAAACGGAACACGAGCTGGCACAGCAGCGAGCAGCACTAACGGCAGACCGCCAGACGCTCGACGCGGAACGAACCAGATTCGAAGAGGAAACAACGCGTATTCGCGATGAGGCCGAGCAGGAAATCTCCCGGCAGAAATCCGATCTGGCGATGAGTCAGGTGGCAATCGAAGCCGAACGTGAGCAGCTCGCGGATGAGCTGGCGCAGCTTCGCAACGACGCCCAGCATGAACTGGAACAGCAGCGTGCACAGCTCGAGCAATCGCTGCTGGAAGTGGCTGGCCAGCGTCAGTCGCTTAAGAGCGAAGCGGCTCAGCTCGGTGAGGATCGTGCTGTCGTGGAAGCAGAGCGGGCTGAATTGCTCGCCCAGAAGGAGTCCGATTGTCAGGCATTGGAACAGCGACGCGCGGCGTTTGAGCAGCAGCTTGAAGCTCGACGAGCCGAAGTGCAGCAGCAGATCACGGCGAAGCAGTCCGCCTGGCAAAAGCAACACTCGGACGAGCTGGCGCGTGAACGCGCGGAGCTGCAGCGAGATCGAGAACAGTTGGAAACAACTGTAAATGAGGCGGCGCTGACAGAGCAGTTACAAGCAGATCGCGAGCTGTTTGCCAGTGAACGCGAGCAGTTTCAGCAGACGGCCGACGAGTGGTACCGCGAACAGGCCAGCGCCGAGGAGAGTCTGCGGCGGCGGCGCGAGCGGCTGGATGAGGAATTTCAGAGAGCCGAAGTCGAACTCAATGAGCAGCGACGGCGCATCTGGGAAGAGATCGAGCAGGAACAGTCGGCCCATCAGCAACAAATGCGTACGGAGAAACAGTCACTGCATGAGCAGCGGGCCGAAGCGGAGACGGAGATTCGGCGACAGAACGCGATGCTCGAAAGCCGAACTCGGTTTCAGATGGACCACCTGCAACGAACTCGTCAGGAGTTCGAACAGGCGAAGGATGCATTTCAGCTCGAATACCAGCAAATGCGTCGGCAGCTTGAGGAGCTGAGTTCGACGCAGCGATTGCGTGCCGCTCAAGTTGACCGGAACAGGCTGATTCTGGCTGAACGTGAGCAGTCTTTGGATCGTCGGCAGGATGTGCTCGTGCGTCTGCAGAGATCTGCTGATGCTCATGTGGGAAGAGAAGAAAACCGCATCGCGGAAACGCAACAGGCCTGGGAGCTGGCGCGAGAAACTCAGTCGGCTGAAAATCGGAGGCAGTCCGATCTGATCTCGTTGCATGCAGAAAACCTGGAGAAACGTCGCGACCGACTCGACCGATTGCGCGGGGAGCTGGAACAGCGGCATCAGGAGTTGCTGGAGACGCAAATCTCGGTCGATGAAGCGTGGGCACAGCTTTCGCAAGTGACGGGGGACGACAACGCGACCGAGCGGGTGAATCAGGCGAGAGAACAACTGGCGGATTACTGTCGCTCAATGCGTGACGGGCTCAATGTTCAGCGCCGTGAAATCGATGAGGCCCGCGAGCAGCTCGAAGCTCAGAAGGAAGTGTTTCGCAGCGAAAATCAGCAGCAGACCGATACCGCGGCGGATCGTGAATCGCAGTTGCGTCGCCGCGAGGAACATCTCGACACGGTTCGCTCGCAGCTTAAGGAACAGGCCGATTCCTGGCAGCACGATCGCGACGCTTGGCTGACTGAACGACTGGAAGCGGAACGCATCATCGGCCAACTGCTGGACGAGATTTCCCGTACGGGAATCCCGGTTCCGGAGGAAGTCCTCGAGTCGCAACTGCCGGAGCTTCCAACGCTGCTGGGGCAAACACGTTCGCAGGCAGATGCCGCATAAGCCGAGCGGCAATCTCGCTTGAAGCATGAGCCTTTGCCCACAAGGCGGCGTGAAGCCGGAGCTACAGCGATTTCTCTGGCCTGGGTGTGTTCCAACGTAAAGTTGGCTGACTCGCCCCCTGTGATATGCCTACACTGAATCTGCTGTTCGCCGAGACCGAATGCTGCTCGAACGGGCGACTGGACATTGGATTCGAGCGGCCACACGACACCGAAAACGTCCATTCTCAGTGGGACAAACTCATGACGGACTCCATCCTGCTTCAGAGCGACCTCAAGTCAAATCGAGTTCTTAGCGTCCTGGCGATCGTGTCGTTGGCTGTCATCGGACTGGAGGCAACTGTGCATGCCCAGGACAAGTATGCCGAGCAACGTTTGGAAATGGTCAAGACGGAGATCATCCGCGAAGGCATCAAGAACCGCCTGGTGATTGAAGCCATCGCCAAAGTTCTGCGACACGAATTCGTTCTGTCGAAATACCACGACGAAGCCTATGTCGACAAAGCTCTGCCGATCGGCTTTCAGCAGACGATTTCACCTCCGTTCATCGTGGCCTACATGACGGAGTCACTCGATCCCAAACCGGGCGATCGAATTCTGGAGATCGGCACGGGCAGCGGTTACCAGGCGGCCGTTCTGGGAGAGATTGTCGACGAGGTCTATTCGATCGAAATTGTCTCGTCACTCGGCCGGGCGGCGGCCCGACGCCTCAGGAAACTTGGATACGACAACGTCCATTGTCGCGTCGGCGATGGCTATAAGGGCTGGCCCGACAAAGCGCCGTTCGACGGCATCATTGTGACATGCTCACCGGAGAGCGTTCCTCAGCCACTGGTGGATCAGCTCCGCGAGGGTGGCCGCATGATCGTTCCGCTGGGTGAACGCTACCAGCAGGTTTTCTATCTGTTTGAGAAACGGAACGGTCGCCTGGTCCCGACGAAACTGATCCCCACTTTGTTCGTTCCGATGACGGGCGCGTCTGAAGATCGTCGCAAAGTACAGCCCGATCCAGAGAATCCGCAGATCGTCAACGGCAGTTTCGAAACCGATGAGAACGAGGACGGGCGGACCGATAACTGGCACTATCAACGTCAGGTCAAGCTCGTCGAGGACGACGCGCCGGATGGTGATTACTTCCTGGAATTCGAAAACGAAGAGTCCGGCCGACCGGCTCAGATGCTGCAGGGGATCCCGATCGATGGACGCCGCGTCGCGTTCGTCAACCTGTCACTCGACGTGCGGATCGATTCCGTGATGGGGGGCAAGGAAGACTGGGAACGACCTGCACTCTATATCCACTTCTATGATCAGGTACGGCGTACACTCGGTGATGTTCGAGTAGGTCCGTGGCTGAGACCGCAGGATTGGGAGCGGACCGGCCGTCGCATCGCAGTGCCAGTGAATGCTCGCGAGGCGATCATTCGTGTCGGCTTGAATGGAGCCACTGGAAAAATGGCCGTAGACAACATCAAGCTCTCGTTCGGTAAACGCTAATCGGCCGGACTGCTGCGAGCCTTACGTCATCGGAATTCGGCGAGCCAGCAGGAATGCCGGCAGCAGCATGGCCGCGACGGCGATCGAGTAGTTGGCGTTGCCCGTCACGTAGAGGATGAGCGTCGCGTCGATCATCAGCAGTGACAGCAGCATTAACTTGATGGCGGTCTGTACTCGCTCCGGACTGGGGCCGGCGATTGCCCGTGTCAGTCGGCGAATGATTGTGATCGCGATCACTGCCAGGACAAACAGAGCCGTCTCTCGTTGTAACTGTGGCTCGCCGAACATCACGAACGTGAGCAGCTCGGCGAGTCCAAAGGTGATCACCATGGAAGCGCCCATCAATTGCCAGCGTGAACTGTTACTGGCTTCCTGCCTTGCGAACCAGGTGACTCCCATGATGTAGATGCCCAGTCCGATCGGGACATAAATGTGCGGGCACCAGAAGTCGCCCGGCGAATCGCTGGCTCCCAGCATGACGTTAAGAAACCGACAACTCCCCATCAGTACTGGGGCCAGCATCGTTTTCTTCAGTACCCCGTCGTACAGCCAGACCGCCGCCGTCAGTGCGACGGCAACGATAAGTGTCTTCATTCCAACGCAGGCCGCGACAGCCAGTCCAAGGACATTCAGCACCAGCGCCAGCCGTAGAGCCTGCGACGCGGGGATACGTCCTGACGGAATCGGTCGGCCAGGTCTTTCCTGCGCGTCGACATCCCGGTCGAAGTAATCATTGAGGATCATCCCGGTCCAGTAATGGCAAACCGAGACGACCAGCAGCATCGCGAATGTGGGAATCGGGTCGAGCGACTGATGTGTCAGGAGGTAACCCAGAAAAATGTCGGCCACTGCCGTGAAGACGGTGGGAATCCGAACAAGCTGCAAGTACGCCAGAGCGGTTCCGCCTTCGGCGGGCGCCGCGGTCTGTTTTTCTGGAGGCTGAGAATCTTCGTGGGACATGACTTCGATTCACGTAAACGGTCGTGACGCATTTTGCATAGTCGGCAGCCCTCGGTCTCATTCTTCAAACGGCAGTTCATCCGGCTGACGCGTCGCGATTCCCTGCTTGAAGTGCTGCCGGCAGACGGACAGGTAACGCTCGTTGCCGCCGATCCGGACCTGCTCGCCATCGCGCACAGGCCGCCCCTGATCATCCAGACGCAGCACCATCGTGGCTTTGCGTCCGCAGTGACAGATGGTCTTGATCTCGACAAGGCTGTCTGCCCATGCGAGCAGTTGCTGACTGCCCTCGAACAGCTTGCCCTGAAAGTCCGTACGCAGTCCGTAAGCCAGTACCGGGATATCCAGTTGGTCGACAACTTCACTCAGCTCATGCACCTGCTGCCTTGTCAGGAATTGCGCCTCGTCCACCAGAACACAATGCAGTGGTTGTTCCGAGTGCTGCGTCGAGGTGACGTGGAACAGGTTGTCGATGTGTGAGAACCGACGGGCCTCGGCATCCAGACCGATGCGCGATGCAATGCGCCCGTCACTGGAACGGTCGTCTATGTCGGGTGTCAGCAGCAGCGCATTCATGCCCTGCTCGCGGTAATTCCAGGCCGACTGCAGCAGAGTGGTCGATTTCCCGGCGTTCATTGCCGAGTAGTAAAAATACAGCTTGGCCATCGCGGTCTTATCGGGCAAAGAGGTCCGGGTACTGCTCCTTGATCGCCGCGACGCCGGCATTGACGAGCTTGGAATCACTTGTCGGTGAAATCATGCGACAGCCCTTTTCGTAACACATTTCCGTGTGCTTTGGTCCGATCGTCACCGCGCCCCAGGACTTGCCGTGATTACGACAGGCGGCAGCGACGCGATCGATGGCAGCGATGCAGTCTTCGTGAAAGAAATCGCCGGTGACTCCCAGACTCTGACTGAGGTCCGACGGGCCGACGAACAGCAGATCGACACCGTCAATCGCCGCAATCTGGTCCGCTTCCTCGACGGCGCCGAGTGTCTCAATCTGAATGGCAACGAATACGTCCTGGTTGGACTTCTCGCAGAATTCCGCGGGCGGTACGGATCCAAAACGGCCATCCACTCCGCCAATGTTGAGTCCACGCGAGCCGCGAGGATGGAACTTGGACCAGCGAACAAATTCCTCAGCCTGCTCCGCCGAGTGAATCTGGGCCGCCATCACGCCACCACCACCTGCCTCGATCGACCGCGTGACCAGGGCATAGTCGGTCGGTGCGATACGAACAAAGTTCTCCAGTCCAACGCTGCGCGCGGCCAGTGCCGCGATCTCAAGTGATTCCGTGGAGAATCCAACGTGTTCATGGTCGAACCAAAGGCCGTCAAACCCGCCTTGAATTCCGAGAATCTGCACGAAGTTGTGGTGCATCAGGCGACCGACCCCGATGATTCGCACCAGTTCGTCTCGGGAAAGTTTCTCTTTGATCTTCTGCATGTGGTGTGGATCCGGTTCAGGTTGATTTTACGACGAGCGCAGTCGCACTCCGGACAATTTCAGGCTCTCAGCTTCGCCGCGGCTTCACGCACGACCGAAAGGCAGACTTCGATATCCGAGAGTGGGTTTTTCGGATTCTCTTCGTACTCCAACGACAGGCAATTCTGGTACTTCAGCTTTCGCAATGCCTGCAGGCAGCCGAGTACGTTCAGGTCGCCTTCACCGAGAATTCGCGGACGTTTCTGCTTCTTGCCTTTCTCGTCGACCGTCAGGAAGTCTTTCAGGTGACAGCCGAAGACTCGCTTACCGAGTCGCTCGATCGCTTCGACCGGGTCTTCGTCACTACGAATGAAGTGCCCGGTATCGACGCACGCGCCGACCTTCGGGTGCCGGTCCTTAACCATGTCTTCGACGTCGCTGATCTTGTCATATAAAGCCCGCGGGCCGTGGTTGTGGATCGCAATCGCGACGTCGTATTCCTCGACAAGTTTGTCGAGCAGGTCGAATGTCGCCTTGTCCTTCTTCGGATTGGCACTGAGCGAAACGATGCCCATAGCTTTAGCAAAGTCGAATGCCCGGCGTGCATTGGTCTCGTTGGCGTCAAAACCGACGACTCCGTACGCCAGCAACGTGACCTCGGCATCCGCGAGGATCTTCTTGTGCTTCGCGACCTGTTCCGGCAGTGTGCCGAGCGGGATATGCCCGGGAAACGCCTCCCAGTACTTCAGGCCCAGCGTTTTCGTGTGGCCCAGGGCGATGACCGGATCCTTGAATCCGCGTAACGAGTAACTCTGCACACCCATCTTGAAACCGCCGTAAGCGTCAGTTTCACTGGCAGATGCATCTGGGGCCCCAACAATCGCGGCAGCACCGGCGGCTGCGGACGTAGCCAGAAAGTCACGACGGGACACGGTATGACGGAACGAATCGAGCATGGAATTCTCCAGGCGAGAGTGATCGGGAATCTAGCGCTTTGTCGACGTTGAATACTGGGGTGGCTGGGGTCGAGCGTAGCGAGCCCCCAGCACTGCAACTGGGGGCTCGCTACGCTCGACCCCAGCCACCCGATCCCACTATTGAAAGTTGTCGCAGTACTAGCGAGCAAGCCAGATTAGCGGCGGTGTGCGCGTTCAACCACTGACCGTTGTCGGACGCTCTTGAGTAGTCGCCCTCGCGAGCGACATGGCTACTCGCGTTTCGGCAACACCGCGAAACCCACCTGGCTCACGCCCAGACGTGCACACGCCAGCAAGATCGGCTCGATGTCGACGTACGTCGCGTTTCGGTCAGACCGAATGCGGACCTCGAACGGCGTCTTCGACTCCTGGGCGGCCGTGAGGATCAACTGTTCGAGCTGCGGCAATGTCACGGCACGGCCACCGACATGCAGAGAGCGATCCGACATAACCGTGACGACAAGCCGTTGAGGCGTCTGCTCGTCGTCTCGCTGCACCTGGCTCGCCTCGGGAAGCTCGACCGGTTCGACAGCATCACTGCGGGCGACATGACTCGCGACCAGAAAGAAGATCACCAGCAGAAAAACAATGTCGATCAACGATGTCACGTTAAAGCTGACCGATCGCGTGTGTTTCACGGTGGAGACTTTCACCGGTGCGTCTCCCGTTCAATAGCGACGGATGGAACGCGCGGCGGTGATTCCTCCGGTCGCTCCGGCCGGTTTTTCGGTTTCGACTTGCGAGCCTGGTCACGTCGAAAATCTGCAAAAACGCTTTCGGCTGTTAGAGCGGCCTCGGCCACCAGCTCATCAATTCGGTTCCGGAAGATGGCGAAACTTGCGAACGCCGGGATAGCGACGATCAGCCCCAGCATCGTCGTGACCAGTGCCCGGTAGATGCCCGGAGCCAGTTCCGAGACGGCCGGGTTGGCCTTCGCCTCGAATTCCATAAACGCCTGAATCATCCCCCAGACCGTGCCCAGCAGTCCCAGCATAGGGGCCAGCGTTCCGATCAGGTGCAGGTATTCGATTTTCCGAAGCAAACGGGCGGACTGCTCGTGCGCCGCTTCTTCCATCGCCTTGTCAGCGTCGGAATATCCCAGATCAATGACAGATAGACCGGACGCCAGGACATGACTGAGGAAACACGGCTGCAACTGACACTGCTGCCGTGCGTCGTCGAATTTCCGTTCGGTGATCTGGCGATGCACAGCGGCCGCCAGGTCTTCCGGGACCAGCGTCTTTCGGCGAATACCGAGCACATGCTCGACAATCAGGTACACCATGCAGAGGCTCAGGGCGAAGATGACGCCGCCAACCAGGCCACCAGTGCGGACCAGATCGACGAATCCCGTATCCGAGGCGTCTGGCGGTGAATCCGTCCCGTCCTGAGCGAATACCGGCGAAACCAGAACGCACAGCACAGCCAGCATCAGCAGGCAAACAGCAGACCGGCGAGCGACAGCAGGGAACCATCCGTGAGGCATGAGCGAATCCGGCATTCCTGAGGACAATGCGATTCGCGAGAGTCTACGCCGCTCCCGATGCTGAAGAAATGCCGACTCTCGGCCGAATCGACCCGCTGCTTCAGATCGCGTAATCCTGGCGTGACTCGTTCCAGATCAGCTTTCTGCAGATGTAGGTCTCGCAGATTCGGTAGTAGGTCAGCATCGAATCGATGTCGATCCACTCGTCAATCGCGTGCAGGTTTCCCACCAGCGGACGGGACAGGTTGATCGGGATGCCGCACTCGCGAAAAAATCGACCGTCACTGCCGCCCGAAGCTTTGACCATGCGAACCGGTTGTCCGGTGATTTCTTCGGTGACTTGGCAGAACAACGGATCCGGGTCGAGGTGTGTTGGCTCGGCGGTCATCAGTGGTTCGATACTGCAATCGGGGCCCAGTACGTTCGCGACTTCCGCCGTCATCGAAGCGACGGTTGCTGGAGGCGGAAAGCGAACATCAATGACCGCCTCCGCCTCCGCGGGAATGCGGTTCGGCGTGGTGTTTGGCGTGCCGACGATGGTGATCGAGCAACTCGGGAACCAGTGATTCGTTTGTTCGACGATGTCCCCGCCTGGCCAGTAACGGGCAAAGTGCTGTTTCAGCGCGGCTAGCTGCTGGATGAGTAATTCGACGGCGTTCTCGCCGAGCCACGGACGCGCTCCGTGAGCTTCGTGACCATGTCGGCGGATCACTGCATGGATGACGCCCTTTTCTTCAACGGTGACATCATTGAGCGAACCGCCGTCCGGGACGATGGCCAGTCCACAGCGCAGGCCAACATCCTCGATGAGGTAACGGACCCCATCCGAGCCGCCACGCTCCTCGTCTGATGTCAGCGCCAGACCGAGTGAAATGCCCGGATGCTTGGCGTGCAGCGTGCGGAATAACTCGACCAGAATCGCATCCTGGCCTTTCATATCTCCGGAACCGGGGCCATAGATGCGACCGTCACGCAGCGTCGAGTGGTAACAGTCTGACTCCGGATGCTCGATGACATCCAGATGCCCGCAGAGGAGGATGTCCGGGACGCTAACTGACTCCGGCATTGCCACCATTGACGTGTGTCCGTTGCACTCGTACTGGTCGATGCGGACGCCTTCCAGACCGTCCAGATGATTGTGCAGAAACTCGAAACAGCGTTCGCGTTCGGCCGGACGGTTTTCCGTGCTGGGGATCAGAATAAGATCGCGGGTCAGAGCGGTCAGTCGGGACTGGAGTTCTGCGTCGCGTTGCATCGGGTGGCGTTTCTTTCTGGTCTGATCACCGGGCTGCGTTGAAACGCAACGTATCGGAAATGCAGTTCCGCATGCCACATCGCTCGCGGGTACGCAGCACTGTCAGCTAATCAGAAGACAGAGGCCTTTGATGACTCAGGAGTTTGAAACGACACGCGGCAGGATCGATGGAGACCAGGTCCATTTCGGTCAGGTATTCCCGCTGTCGGTGATATGTGCATCACGGGATGCCGAGCTTTCAGCAGCGTGCGACTGGGTTGGCCGGCAACGCGACGAACTCGTGCGTTTGTCTTCGGAACATGGGGCGATCCTGTTTCGCGGATTCCCGCTGCAAAGCGACCGCGACTTCGATCAGTTCGTCGATGCATTCGGACTCACCAACTTTCCGTATGAGGAATCACTGTCGAATGCGGTGCGGATCAACCGCACCGAACGTGTCTTCACGGCAAACGAGGCGCCGTCGGACGTCCGCATTCTGCTGCATCACGAAATGGCTCAGACTCCGGTCTATCCGAGCCGCTTGTTCTTCTTCTGTGAGCAGCCGGCTGAAAGTGGTGGCGAAACACCTTTGTGCCGTTCCGACGTATTGCTCGACCGCCTGCGTGATCGGAGTCCGGAGTTCGCTCGGATGTGCGAGGAGCGCGGGCTGACGTACAGCAACGTGATGCCAGCGACCGCCGACGCTGCCTCGGGTATGGGCCGAAGCTGGAAATGCACATTTCGCGCAGACAACCGTCCTGTCGCCGAGGAACGGATGCGGAGTCTTGGCTATTCATGGGACTGGCTGGATGACGGCAGCCTGCGTGCGACGACTCCCGTGCTTCCCGCGGTGAAGACGTTGCCATCGGGACGGCAGGCGTTCTTCAATCAGTTGATCGCGGCGGCAGGAGGCTGGAAGGATGCTCGCAATGACCCTTCAAAAGCGATCACGTTTGGCGACGGGACACCACTTGATGCGGACGATGTCGCAGTCGCTGTTGAGGTCGCGGATGATCTGACATTCGATCTCGCGTGGCAGCAGGGAGATGTCGCGCTCGTGGACAATCTGGTGACGATGCACGGCCGGCGGCCCTTCACCGGGACCCGCAAAGTGCTGGCGTCGCTCGTTGCGATGGATGACGACCCGGCGTGATTCGGTCCGTACGGAGTTGTCGGATTATGCCGTATGCGCCGATAAGCCAGCCGATGGCCCGTGCGGTGTCCTGTGCTTCTCTTCTGCCAGCGGCGGCAGTCAGACATGGCAAACCGCTGCAAAACGCACGGACATCCCTGAAGAGACAGAGAATCCGGCACAGTGTCACGGTCGGCTGACGAAGTCGGGGCACACTTCATTCGCGGTGATCCCTCTCCAGATTTCCCGTTCACCCGGGTGAGGTCCTACGATGAAAACGTCCGGCTCAATGGCGCGTCTCGGCTCTGGTATCCTCGCAGGCCTCGCTCTGCTGCTGTTGACCACTGCGGTTGGCTGCGGTTCGAGTCCGCCCGAACTTAGCGCTGCTGAAGAGGAACTGACAGCGGTCGACGTGCCGGTCGCCGAAGAACCGACCGAACCTGAGTTGCCAGTCGAGTCTGCCGAGGAACCCGTTCCCGAGTTGCCGGACCTTCCGGAACTCACCGAGTTGACCGAACTCGATCCCGACGTCCTGATCACCGATGCCGAAGAAGTGCTGAACACGGCTCGCAAGGCGCTGAAGGACATCGAACGAGGAGTCACAAATAAGACATCGGAAGAGGACCTTTACAGAACGGTTGACGCTGCCATCGAGGAGTTGCAAGGTCTGCATTCGGCCGATGATGTCGAGTTCGAAGAGACTCGCCAGGCGTGGGATTTGAAACTGAAGCTGGAGTACCAGGGAACGCAACGGCGCTGGAAAGGTTTCACCGATCGTCTCGCCGCGTCGCGCGATCTGTTGTGGGGCAGTGAGTTCACCAAGGAAGCAGAATACGCCAATGGACTGCTGCTGAAACTCCGCTGGTTCGGACCAGACATTCCCGTCTGGCAGGCCGTCGAAAAGCTGACGGAGCACGCCGTGGCTTTTCCAATGGGTGCGACTCCGGTGCGCATGTTTCTCTCGTATGCAACCGAGCTGACAAAGCGTCGCGACTACACGAACGCCAAGTCGATCTGCCGCATTGCGTTGTTCAACATGAAAGACCATCCGGACGAGCGTTCGATCGAGCAATACCTGGGAAAGCTTGAGTCGCCCAATTCACGCAACGTCCGCGTGACGATGCGTGACAATGTTCCACAAATCAAGAGACGTAAGGACCGACTCCAGAAGCAGCTTGAGCGTGAGACCAAACAAATGCAGTCGATGGTGCCACTGCAGATCGACCCGATTACAAGACTCGACAAGGTCACAGCCGGCTGGCATTCGATCCAGTATTCGTACACCGTGACCGGGGCGACCCGCGAAGTGCTCAAGAAGCGGGCGGCGATCCAGAAACGCGTCAGCTCGCAGCTTCGCACGACGTTCGCGACGCAACTCCTGCTCGACGACGGAGTGCAATTCAACTACCGCTACTTCGACACGAAGGGCAGCCTGCTGTTTCGGTTCTCGGTCAGTAAATGAGCCAGGTTCACGCGTCGGACTCGACCGCCTGCATCAGGGCTTTGATGTAGCCGTAGGCGAATGCGAAGCCCTGTCGTCCGCCGGGATCGTCGGGATGTCTTGGGACGTGGTCGGGCATCACCATGTACTGGTAATCCACTTCGTACAACGTGCGCAGCATGCCGAGCATGTCCAGCTCGCCGTTGTCGAGGTAGACCTCCTGAAAGTCATCTCGGCGACCACGGATGTTGCGGTAGTGAATGTTGAAGATCTTCCTCCGTTCGCCGAACCATCGGATGACGTCGTTTATCTCCGCTCTCGGGTTCTGCAGTCCCTCGGCGACGGAACCCAGGCACAGATTCAGGCCGTGGTATGGGCTGTCCTGGATCGAGACGAGTTTTTTCAGTCCGTCCACAGTTCCAAGCACGCGCGGCAAGCCCTGCCAGCCTGACTTTGGAACGCCCGGGTCATGCGGATGACAGGCAGCCCGGACTTTGTATTCGTTGCACACTGGAATGACGCGGTCGAGGAAATACGTGATGCGCTCCCAGACTTCGTCCTCGGACACGCGGCCGGCTCGTGTCAGCGGCGGGTCGGCTTTGGCATCGGCCAGTTTCCAGGTGCTGTAACTCGATCCACCGCGGCCAGGCGTGCTTTCCGTGCGGAGCACACCGAGCAGGCTCATGTTGTACTTCCAGCACGGAATTCCGACTTTCGCGCAGTTGGCCGTCATGATGTTGATGTGCTCGATGTCCCGCTCACGTTCAGGGCTCTTGCCCAGCATGATGGCTCCGCGTTCTTCGCGATCAATGTGCGACGACTTCAGAAACGGCAGAGCAACGATGTCCAGCGTGACTCCGTGCTGCTCGCACAGATCCCGAGTTTTCTCCAGGTCCTCGACAGTCCAGTAACCACGTTCACCGGGATCGGGCGGATACCCGCAGACGTGATCGACCCCGTGTCGCTTGACGAACTGCAGGATCTCCGGGGACGTCGGTTTACGTTGCGTGCCAACGTGCATCCGCATCGGCCGACGCTTCGGCTGACGTTCGTCGCGGCTCGCGCTGCCATCGGACTCCGGCCGATTCAAGGCCGCTGCCGCTCCCACGCAACCGGCCAGTGCTGTGGTCGTACCCGCGACAGAAAGAAAGTGTCTTCGGTCCATAAGTCTGTTCCCCCGTTGTCCGGGTCAGTGATGTCGACCCTCGCGAGCGTAACAATGGCAACGCCATGATCAATGTTGATCTGTGACAAGCTCAGAAGCCGAGGCCGCTGCGCGGCAGTGCGCTTTGAAGTGACAGAAAGATGGATGACAGAAAGATGACGGTATGGCATTTTTCTGTCATCCATCTTTCTGTCAGCAAACACCGTAACATCGTCACGTGAGCAGCGTGACATGGCTGCCGCGCGGCAGCCCAGCGACGGGAGTAAGAGTAAGATTATGAATAAGAGTAAGAATCACGACGCGCGACAGCATGTTGGTTGATCCCGGGATCGAAGGGCCTGAAACTCGCCGTGCTTACGGGATCGGCCAGGAAACAGCGTCTGTTAATGCTCTGCTTTCTGATGAACGCCTCACTGATCTGACACGTCTCAGTAGAGAGAATGCCATGAGAATCGAGTCGCGTGTTGCCATGCTGGTGTTGATTTTCACCAGCTTGTCCGGACCGGCGGTGGCAGCACAGAAGTACAACGTGTTGTTCATCATCTCGGACGACCTGACAGCCACAGCACTGTCCTGCTATGGGAGCCAGGTGTGTCAAACACCCAACATTGATCGCATTGCCGCGCGTGGAACTCGATTTACGCGGGCTTACTGCCAGGGAACGTATTGCGGGCCGTCTCGCGCGTCGTTCATGTCGGGGTATTATCCGCACGCGACCGGTGTTCTGGGTTACATCAGCCCGCGAAAAGCGATCGGAGACCGCTCGACGTGGGCTCAGCATTTTCGCAACTCGGGTTACCACACGGCTCGCGTCAGCAAGATTTTCCATATGGGCGTACCCGGTGGAATCGAGGCCGGTAGCGACGGTGCAGACGATCCGGCGTCGTGGACAGAACGATTCAACAGCCAGGGGCCAGAGTGGAAGGCACCGGGCGACGGTGAAACGCTCGAAGGAAACCCTGACGGAAAGAAGCCGGTTGTCGGCGGTAACACATTCGTTGTGGTCGAAGCCGATGGCGATGACCTGGTCCATTCCGACGGAAGAACGGCGGCGAAAGCCTGCGACCTGATTGAACAGTACAAGGACGAGACATTCTTCCTGGGCGTGGGCTTCGTTCGTCCGCACGTTCCCTTTGTGGCGCCTCGGCCGTACTACAAGCCGTTCCCGTATGACGACATGATTCTGCCCGAGAAAGTGGCAGGTGACTGGGATGACATTCCCAAGGCCGGGATCAACTACAAGACGAGCACCAACATGCGGATGGACCTCCGTCGACAACGGAAGGCCATCGGAGGCTACTTTGCTTCGGTGGCGTACATGGACGCCCAGGTGGGCAAAGTCACGAACGCACTGAAAGCAGCCGGTCTTGAAGATAAGACGATCGTGATCTTCACCAGCGATCACGGCTATCACCTGGGCGAGCACGACTTCTGGGCCAAGGTCAGTCTGCACGAAGAGTCGGCACTCGTTCCGTTGATCATCAGTGTGCCCGGCAAGCAGCCGGCCATCTGTAGCTCGTTCGCCGAGCTGCTCGATCTGTACCCGACAGTATCGAACCTGTGCGGCCTTGAGGTTCCAGTGCGACTTCAGGGCCGGGATCTTTCTCCGGTTCTGGACGATTCCGACCACCAGGTGCGCGACACGGCTTTCTGTGTGAACGGCCGCGGCTTCCTGCTGCGGGACGAAAAGTGGGCCTACATCCAATACGGAGAAGATGCCGCTCGCGGGGTCGAACTGTTCGACATGGAGCGTGATCCGAAACAGTACACCAATCTCGTGGGCATGCCTGAATACCAGTCAGTTGTGGAGGCGTTCCAGGTGAAACTCCGCGAGAAACTGAAGGCCGTGCGAGACAACGATCTGGGCCGCAAACGGTAACCTGAATCGGGCAGGCCAGGCGGTCGAATGGGCGAACGGAATGTCTGACTGGCACCTCAGGCCAAACTGTCAATTCGCGAATAAATTGTGCCTCGCTTCCGGTGTCTGCCCGTCGCACCAGCGCGTGCCAGGCAATTGCGAGGCAGACTCTCTGCGTTCTCACGGGTATTCTCGTGCGCGGAACAGTTGCGGCTGGAGAGGTTATTCCGATCCTGGCGATTACTTCGCAGAACGATGAATGCTATCGTCATTGGACTCCCTCACTGCCTGTTGAACCTGTTTCCCTGCTCACATCAGGGATACTCTCGCTTCCCGATTGGTAACTGAGTTTTACGTTCACACTTTCTCGCCTGACTCGATCTGAGATTTACAGATCATTCGCCTGGACCGTCCGGACACCCGTCGCTCATGAGCAAGACCATTGAGGAACTGCTTAAGCACCTGACGGAGAGCGGGCTGTTGTCGGCGGACGAACTTGTCACTGTCCAAAACACAATCGCGAGCCTTGGCGGTCGTGCTTCCGTCGAAAAAGTGGCCCGCGAGCTAGTGCGGCGCAAGGTGCTGACGAAGTTGCAGGCCGCCGCGGTGATGAAAGGCAAGACGAAGAACCTGGTTTTCGGCGACTACGTGGTGCTTGAGAAAATTGGCTCCGGTGGCATGGGGCAGGTCTTCAGGGCACGGCACAAACCGACGGGGAAGCAGGTCGCCGTCAAGGTTCTGTCAGCAGAGGCGGTTAAGAACCGGCGACTGGTTGCGCGGTTCAAGAAAGAGGCCAAAGCAGTCGCCCGTCTGAAACATCCGAACGTCGTGCGAGCGTACGACTCCGGAAAAATCAACCGCGTCCGCTTCCTCGTCATGGAATTAGTCGAAGGCGAAAACATGCTCGAGCGTGTCAAACGCAAGGGCCCGTTGCCGGTCGACGAATGTGTCAGTTGTATGCTGCAGGCGGCTCGTGGGCTGGATTACGCTCACGAGAAGGGGATCTTCCATCGCGACATCAAACCATCGAATCTGCTTCGAAATCGTCGCAACGGTCGGGTCAAGGTCCTGGACATGGGGCTGGCGCGGGTCGAAGACCCCGACGAAGACGACGAAGTCCGCCTGACCATGGCCGGCCAGATGCTGGGCACAGCCCGTTTCATGGCTCCGGAACAGATCGAAGACGCCCGCAAAGCGGACGTCCGGTCGGACATCTATTCTCTGGGCTGCACGCTGCACTTCATGCTGCGGGCAAAAGCTCCGTATTCCGGTGAAACGGTCGCTCACACATTGATGGCACACGTCAGCGCACCGGTTCCCGATCTGTGCGCAAAACGACAGGACGTTCCACGATGGCTGGGCGACGTGTTTCAGAAGATGCTCGCCAAGAATGCGCGGCATCGATATCAGACGATGGCCGAACTGATTCAGGTTGTGCAGCGCCACCTGGGCGAGGAGCTGACCAAACACGACGACCACGTGCTTGATGATGAGGCCGAGGCAGAGAACGACGAATACTCGAAACTCCTGTCGCAGCGCGATGTCGGAGCTTCGCTGGAGTACCTCTACATTGATCCGGACGAGGCCCAGTCCGACGGCAAAGAGGACGACTTTGAGCCACCACCGTCGGATATCCTGAAAGGCGCCGCATTTTCGGATGACGAGGTTCCGATTCCAAAACAGGAGGGCTTCACACCGCGTCATCGGGATGCAGATCAGGGTCTGGTCCCCGCCTCCGACCCGGAACTCCCCGCAGCCGGAGAACTGGAACTGGAGGATCCGGACGATGAGCCTGACGCGGTCAAATTTGCCACAGCTCAGTTTCCCGAGGACGCGGTTGATTTCGAACCGGAACCGGTAAACGTTGCCCAGAATCCGATGGCCGACAGCGATGTGAGTTCGGCGCAGTCGTTCAAGCTGGATCAGCCGGCCGACGCTGAAACCGCAACTGCCGATCCGGTCGTTCCCTCAGGCAACATTCGGGAGACCGGACCCACCGGCGGCATCGATTACGTCAAAGCAAGGCTAAAGACGCTGCAGGGCAGGGAAGCCTCAAAGATGCGACACCTGCAACTCGTGGGCGGCGTCAGCGCACTCATCATCGCGATTGCACTCGGCCTCTGGCTGCTGCTGCAATCCATCGGCGGGCTTTTCTGATTCGAGCGGATGGACCTGACTCCCTGTCCGTCTCTTTCGAGACACGTACGCGTGCCCGGCCCCGCGGTGACCGTCAGCCTCCTTCGATGTGCCTTCTGGACTCACCGGAGAGCATGCGTGTCCGGCGGTTAATCGTCATGCGCGTGATCGACTTCGAGGTAATCGGTCTGGAACCGGATCAGATTGTTCAGGAACCAGAAGTAGTAGATGCCCAGAGTCAGAAAGGACAGCACGATCCCCACGACATTGATGACAAAGAACTCAGCACCGGTACCCGTAAAGTCGACGCGGTAGCGACTGCCGTTCGATGTGGTGACGGTGGTGTTGCCGCTGGTGAAGCGCATCAGATTCACCTGAAACCAGAACGAATACAGGCCCAGCGTGAGCAGCGTCAGGATGTAGCCGACGACGTACGTCACAAACAGCTCGCCGCCCGTGCCCGTGAACGTGAGGGCCAGTCGCGTGTCGTCGGTGTGAATTCGCGTGTTTTCGTAATAGAAGCGGTGCAGGTTGCAGATCATCCACGGCGTGTAGATCCCCAGTGTGACGATCGTGAGGATGTAGTCGACGAAGATTCGGGCGAACAGGTCGGCGCCGGTTCCGTGAAACGAGATTTCGATCTCGCCACCGTTCGTGTCTTCCGCGACCAGATTCTCGAGGAAGAACCGCGTCAGATTCACGGAGAACCAGAACGAGTAAATGCCGAGCGTGAAAAACGTCAGAATCGTGCCGACGATCAGCGTCGCGAACAGATCACCGCCGTCACCCACGAATGCGAAGTTCACGGACCGGCCTCGGTGGTCGGTAAGCCGTGTATATCGGGCAACCCAGTCCGCCAGCCGGCAAATGAACCACGGCGAGTAAAGGCCGAGAGTTAAGACTGTCAGGATCAGGCCGACGATGAGTTCGCTGAACAGCCCGGCCCCTGTTCCGGTGAAGACAAACCGACAGGGCACGGACAATGTGCCGGCACCTGATGATCGCTTCATCGTGTCCAACCTGAGTCAGCCGATTCGAACCGGTTAATCAATACTCACGCTTCTTCGTAATGCCCGGCATCGGAATCGGATACCGGCCATTCACCATCTGCAGCGGAGCTGGCGAGTCGTAGTCGAGCTTGTCGACATCCGGAGCAAACTCGTGATCGTGCTCCATCATCTCGGCCATCGTGATCTCGCGCCCGGTGTGCGAGGCCATCCGGCCCATCGAGGTCACGATACTGGCCATCGCACCACGCGGGACCTCGTTGTACGGCGCGTCCGTCTTGATCGCTTCGACCAGGTCTTCCCATTCCACCTGATACGGGTTGGGTTCCGGATCCGGATACGACCAGACCAGATCGTCCTTCACAAAATTCTGGCCCTTGTAGATGCGGCTGCGTGCCGGGAGGTGGCCTCGCGACGAGAAGATCGCCGAACCCTTCGTCCCGTGCGCGTACGTTGCAAAGTCCTGATGGCAACCAGGTATCGTTCGCCCGTTGACGTACAGCTTGGCTCCATCAGCAAACGTGTACTCCATGGCGTACGCGTCGAAGTTCTGATCGATGTTGTCGCCACGGTAGTGTCGACCACCCGAGGCGATGCACTTCACTGGCCAGTCATTCTTCAGCCAGCAGGCCTCGTCGATGTTGTGAATCAGAAAATCGCTGACCGCTCCACCGCTTGCCCACAGGAACGCATGGAATCGCCGAATCTGATGCTCCAGATCCGACATGCCTTTCGGAGCCGGCCCTGTAGCGGCAGAACCGGTCGGTCCGGCCATCCGATATGCCCGCAGCACAAGCAAATCACCCAGCTCACCGTTATGAGCTTTCTCGGCCAGAGCTCGACGCGCCTTGCAGTGACGACACATCAGGCCGACACCGACCTTCAGGTTCTTCTCGGACGCCTTGTCAGCCAGGGCCAGCATCCGGCGTGTGGCCGGAGCATCGACTGTGACGGGCTTCTCCATGAACACGTTCAAACCGCGTTCGATCGCATAGGTAAAGTGAACCCAGCGAAACGCCGGTGGCGTTGTGAGGATGACCACGTCACCGGGTCTCAGCGCATCCATCACCTTCTTGTAGGCGTCGAATCCCAGGAATCGGTGGTCTTCCGGTACATCCAGCTTGTCACCGAATCGCTTCAAGCCCGCCAGGCTGGCCTTCATGCGGTCTTCGAAAACATCACCCATGGCAACAAGTTTGACAGGCCCATTCTGGACCGACATGGCATTCGCCGCTGCTCCACTGCCGCGTCCACCGCAACCGACGAGTCCAACTCGGATCGTGCCGTCTTCCGAGGCGTGTGCCCCCGGGATGGCCGAAGCCGCCAGCGCCACTGCGCCCGCAACACGACCGGTGTTCTTCAGGAATTCACGACGCGACGCCGGGGTGATGATCTCGCTCATTTCTGTTCCTTCTGAATCGGGACATGAAGACGCATGAATTCTACCCGCGGGGCGTCGCGGTAATGAAGTCTTCGTTGGGATCAAGTCGCCTCAGTCTCCGGCAGACACTCGGCACAATGCCCCTTCAGCACGACTTCGGCAATCTGACCAGGCGGAGCCATACCCCGTTTGCGCGGCGATAGACGGAATGTGAAATCGTCCAGGCAGACGATACTGCCACAGTCGACACACATGAAATGCGGGTGGTCAGAGAAGCCCGCTGTCGCGCTCGAATGCCGCAGCTCGAAGCGCCGCACGGAATCACCAAGTTCCAGTCGCGCCAGAATCCCCGCCTCGGCGAGCTCCGTCAGGCAGCGATAAATTGTCGACTGGTCGAAACCAAAGTTCTCCAGTGCGCCGGTGACATCCGAATGACTCTGCGGAATTCCGACGCCCGCCAGGTGCTGCACGACAGACACACGAGCGGCCGTGCATCGCAGACCCGCATCGCGAATCAGCGACTTCACCTCCTGCAGCGACAAGACTGATTCGTTTGTATGGGCCATGAGTTTCCTTCGCCGCGCCGCGACAGCTTCTACTTCAACTGCGATCTTCCGGATTTCATCCGTTTTGCAGGTGCTTTGCAAGTACTTCAAATTGTGTTTGCAATGCACACGTAGTTGCAATTCGATTGCGGATTCGTAGAATCCGCAGCCCATCGCGCCGCACGGAAAGTGCTCGTCTCACGAATCAGAGATTGGAATCCGGCGTGCCTCTGGAGGCATACAGGCGGCTGCCCACACCCTGATTCGCGGGTTTAGAGGAAACGTCTTTTATGCAACCCGGAGTCCTGATTGCGGTTTACTGCGCACTGATCGTCGTCGCATCGCTGGCCGGGGGCTGGCTGCCGTCTGTCATGCGTCTAACTCATCTCCGCATGCAGATCATGATGAGTCTCGTGTCCGGGATGATGATCGGCGTAGCCGTCCTGCATCTGCTTCCACATGCGGCGGAATACCTGCCCGATGGCCACTGGCTGTCCGGGTCGCTGCTGTGCGGTCTTCTGATGATGCTGTTTCTGCTGCGGTTCGGGCACGTACATCATCATCACGGGGATCCCGGACAACCACACGGTTGCGGACATGACCACGATCATGATCACGACACTCAGGCATCGGATGAACCGCAGGCCAGTCGCATGAGCTGGCTGGGTCTTCTGATCGGTCTGGCACTGCATACCGTGTTCGACGGGATCGCCCTGGGCGCCAGCGTTGTGGCCGATGCTGGACACGATCACGGCACCGAAACGGGCCTGGCACTGTTCGGGCTGGGAACCTTTCTGGCCGTCGTGCTGCACAAACCACTCGACGCAATGGCGATCACATCCGTCATGCAGGTTGGAGGCTGGTCCACCGGGAGTCGCTGGCTGATCAACTCGGCATTCGCCCTGATGTGCCCCGCCGGGGCCGTTCTGTTCTGGCTCGGCGTGACCGGCGCTGAAGGCGAAAACTACCTCGTTGGCTGCGCCCTCGCGTTTTCAGCCGGAGCGTTCCTGTGCATCGCACTGACTGATCTGCTGCCCGAGGCTTTGGAGCATTCGCATGACCGACTGAAGCTCTCGGTCGCTCTGCTTGTGGGGACAGCACTAGCGGTCGGAATCGAAATGCTTCCGGGTCACTCGCATGAAGGTCCACACTTGCATTCAACGCCGACCAGCCACGGACATCACCACGCTCCCGGAATCGAGCATTCGCGTTAGGCGTTGCCCTGTCTGGCTGCCTTTGACCAGCATGTTGTCGCAGAATCGTGCGACGGCAAAATCGATTGATGATCGTCGATTGATGAGTGTTGATGTTCGAAGTGAAAGCCACCTTGCGGGTCTGTGGCCATTCCAGATGATGACCAGTCCCGGCACTTCACCAATCGCTCACCATCAATCGACAATCGGTGCGGAGCGTGTCCGGCGAGCGAGCCGGTATACGTCAATTCCGATCTGGTCATCGCTGGCAACACGCTGGAGCTGCCAGACGCCCGTTGCGTGTTGTTCAAGCGTTGCGCGAGGGTGTACCGCACGATCAACCACACACAGGTCGACATTGAAGTCCTTCAGAAACTGGCAGGCTGCGTCGCTCGGAAACGACTCGTTGACCACTTCCCGCAATGCAAAGTACTTCGGTGGGAAGTAGCCCGAGTATCCGTTGACCAGTCGTCGCCCGTGAAACGTGCCGTAGTACATCCACAGAGTTGATACTTCGAAATCGCTTAACCTGTTGCCCGGAGCAAACGGGATGCAGGCCACACCACGGTCCCGGGGCAGGTTTCGGATCTCACTGATCCACTTGTCGTCTGACGACGCTGCGGGAACGGTGAACACGGGACTTCCGACAGGCGGAACCTCAAGGACCGTCAACATCGCAAATCCGAGCGTGCCATATCGCAGCAGACGTGACACACGCGGCCTTGCCGGACATGTCAGCCGGACGGTGACGATCGCGGCATGAAAGCCCACAGTCGCCAGCATGACAACTCCGATCTGGGCGAACAGACCGAAGCGAAACACATTCCGAATGTGTGAGAAGCCTGGCCACGCATCGATCAATGTTGCGAACGGATGCCAGGCACCGATCGACAACCCCGGCCCAAGTGAAAGTAGTACGGCAGCCGTCATGAACGTCAGGGAATACGCAGTCCAGCGTCTCCATCGGCGACGGTACAGACCGAACAGCACTCCCGATACCGCGACGCCGATCTTCAGCCAGCCCGGGCATGCTGTCCAGTACGGGCGCCGTGAGTCTGCGGCCAGATCGACGACAGACAAACCTCGGCCAGCGGGCGTGACAGTGTAATCGGCGAGTTCCAGGGACAGCCGAAGTCGTTCCAGTTTCGTACGCTCATACGCTGGCTCGCCCGACTCCTGACGCTGGCCGAGAATTGCGAGCTGGGGAACGACGACAGGCAGCATCACGATCGCGGCAGTCACACCCGCAACCACGAAAGCGGTCCACGTCGCCGGACGCAATACATCCTTGCCTGGATACCAGACTGCGCCGCACAGGAGCAGGACACTCAACAGCACGCCGGAATGATTACACGTGACGTAGGTAAGCGCGAACGAGAGGGCCAGCAACAGCCCATGCTTAACGGTCGGATTCCGACTGGCAATCCGCAGGGCACGCAGTGTCCAGAAGACCCCACACAGCGGCACGAGCTGCAGCACACCAAGCTGCCATTGGACAAAAGGAAGTGTTTCAGCCAGCACTCCACCCAGAAAACAGGCAAACCACGCCAGCCGCAGCGACCGGAAAAGTGCAAACGCCGAGAGACCGTTCAGCAACAACGCCAGCCACAGATACACGTTGTACGCCAGCACTCGGCCACCACACCACACGATGGGCGCGACGAGCCATGTCGTCGGCTGCGATTCCGACAGCGCAAACGTTCCGAGTTCGGGATGGAAGATGGGCGCGTCCCAGTAACTTCTCAGACCGTGCGCGAGCCGATCTGCATTCCACCAGATCGTCCAGGTGTTAAACAGCGGCACGGTCGCCGCGGACCCGGATCCCACGGGCAGCGTCGATGCCGGTGAAAGTGGAACGGGCCATGTGACCGCCATCGCCAGAGCAACGTACACGCACCAGACGGTCCCGATTTTGACCAGTCGAACACGTCGGCAGCGCATTCCGGGGGCAGCGTGTCGGCTCTCAACCGCTCGTCCTTCCCCGGTCCGCTTCATTGCCAGGTCAATCTTTCAAGGGATGCACAGCCGGGGAATCACCCTCCACGATCGTGTACGTGCCCGCGGCGACGTTCGCCCAGGACTCGCGGCGACCTGAAGGCCATTGGATGTCCAGTCGTGGAACCGATTGGCGCTTTCCGAGACCGATGTGGACGCGTCGGTCGTGCGCCGACTGATAACCGTCTCCGCCAACGATCTGTCGCACCAGCTTCATGTCGAGCCCGCTGGCTTCAATCTTTGCTCCGATCGCCGAGCGGTTTGATGGGGCTCGTCCGATAAGACGCAACACGACGCTGCGATGATCCGTTGGTGTGTCGTTTCGGAGCACTGCGGAGTGCGCCAGCTGATGAGAGACAACAACGTCGACGTCGCCGTCGTTGTCCAGGTCGCCAACAGCCGCACCCCGCCCGATCCAGTTCGCCTGGAAGTAGTCACCGGCCCAACGGCTGACCTCGACAAATCGGCCGTCGCGCTCGTTGCGGTACAACTGAGGACGCATGCGATAGGGCTCTTGATCAACTGCCCAGGTCATGTCATCCACATGGCCGTTGGCAACGAACAGATCGAGCCACCCGTCGTTTTCGCAATCCACGAATCCGACACCGAAACCCAGCACCATCCGGCTTGATGGCCCTAGACGACTGCGAGTCGACTGGTCGAGAAACATGCTTCCCTCGACATTGCGATACATCGTGTTGGTTTCACCGAAGAAATGAGTGAGGAACAGATCGGGGCGACCATCCGCGTCGTAGTCTCCACAGGCGATTCCCATACTGGACTCCGCCGCACCCTCAGCATTGACGGCAGCCCCCCACTGCATCGCGTGTTCGCGAAAGACGGGAAGCAGCGGTTCTTCCGGTGATTGCACCGTCTTGCCGGCTGTTTCATTCAGATACAGAAAATTGGGCATCCCATCGTTGGCGACATAGATATCGGGCCACGTATCTTCGTCCGCGTCGAAGATCACAACGCCCAGACCCTTACCGTCAACTCCGTCGATGCCACATTCGGTCGTGGCGTCCCGAAATCCACCGACGCCGTCGCCGAGCAGCAACACGTCATCAGTCGCCACGAATGCAGTCGGAGGGCACTGAGTGTATCCATCGGGGCTGTCACGACGCGGACAAAGTCGTGGCGGATCATCGCTCGACTGCAGATAGTTGACGACGTACAAGTCCAGGATCCCGTCGCGATTCACGTCGGCAAACGCTGCGCTGGAACTCCATCGCGGCGGATCAGGCAATGCCTGCGCGGCGATTTCAGAAAACGTTGCGTCCCCGTTGTTGTGCCACAGCGAGTTCCGGTCAAAGCTCGTGACGTACACATCGTCGAATCCGTCGTTGTCAAAATCGCCTGTCGCACAACCGAAGAAATAGTCGTGCTGAATCAGTCCCGCTTCAGCCGTGACTCGCGTGTATTGACCGTCAGAGTGGCGACGAAACAACTGGTTTGAGTGGCTTGCGTCGCGATCTTTGCGCGGGAGCCGACAACCGTTGGTAAACAGGATGTCCAACTGACCGTCACGATCGTAATCGAACAGCGCCGCACCGCCGCCATTCGCCTCGATATGCCGATGCAGACCTCGGATGTCATCGTGTCTTTCGAAATGGACACTCGCGGCCTGTGCGATCTCGGTAAACAGCGGCAGAATTCCGGTGGGTGGGGTGACGGATTCCGATCGAGCCACAATCCCGGGGACCGTGGATAGGCCAGCGTCGCCGAGGCTCGTGTCCGCGGGTTCCGGGCTTCCACAACCGCCGGTCGCTGCCAGTGCCAGGACCAGGGTCAGCCATTCGATAACCCGGGCACTGCGTGAATGATTGGTCGTTCGTGGCATCACGGTTTCTCTGCGAGTTCACTGAAGATCGTGTTGAGTTTTTCGTTGTCGGGATCCACGCGACGTGCAAGCTGAGCAACTGCCAAAGCGTGGTGATTGAGCCCAATCTGCCTGCAGAGTTCTGCGATTTCTATCAGAGGCCGAACTTCGCGCGGATCTTCCTGGATCCAGCCAATGCGGTTTTGCACGCGGGCCAGCACCTGAGCCGTCTCCAGGGCCTGTCGATGCCGATCCGAATCGCCCGCCTCGTGACAGGCGCGAGCCAGTCCCAGCCACGATTCGGCGTTTGTCGAATCAATATGCAGCATTCGTTCAAAACACCGAATGGCGTCGGCGTGACGACCGTGGTCGTTGTGATCATGTCCTCGAAGCCTGATCAGCAGCCACGGTTCCTGATCATTTTCGTCGGGCAACTGCTGCATCATTGCGACGAAGCGTTCGTCGTCACCGCGTTCACGCAGAACCTGCAGCAATGTCGCTCGCGCCGCCAGGTTGTCGGGCTCCTCATCGCAGCACTGTTCCAGCACGCCGATCGCCTCGTCCAGACGCCCCTGCCTTGTGCGATAGCGGCCCAGTGCAATCCGAAGGTGCATGTTCCGCGGGTCGGTTTCCAGGAACTTCTCAAGTTGCTGAATTGCCCCGCTCCCGTTCCAGATCATCAGGCTGGGAAAGCAGTACACGATTGTGTTGTGGGCACTGGCTTCTTCCAGTTGGTAAATCGAACGAACCAGTTCGTGCTGCTCCTCGTTACGTAGCTGGATCCCGAGCAGGTACCGCAAATGTTCGGTTGCCACGACGAGTTCGCGCCGAGTCATCATGGGCTGCAGGCGTTCCAGCTCAAGGAACCGTCGCAGGTGCTTTTCCGACTCAGCAACTCGCCCCAGTCGATACAGGACCTGACCCTGCTGGAGTCGGGCCGAGTGGCCGTAACGAGGGTGAGTATCCGGGATCTCATCGAAGCAGGCGACGGCCGTCTCTGGAATGTTCTGCTGGACCGACTGCTCTGCCAGCAGTGAGAGAACGTCAATCCGATCCGGCGTGTTCCCATAATGCGCGGCAAACAACTGGACGGCGTTGTCGTAATCGTCGGCTGAAACACCAACCGGAAGAGATTCCGACAGACCGGCCCCGGTCATCCAGACGACGCCAGTCACTGCGACACCCAGGGCCACAATGATCCGCAGCTTTTTCATTCCACATGCCTCGCAGGCGCGCAAAGAAACGCACATCCCCGCTTTGGATGATGTGCGTTTTGAAGGTGATGCGTTGTCTGTCCAGGAAGCTACAGAGCTTCGGCAAACTCTTTAGAACTGACCCAGCACTTCTCCATCAGCGATGCTCATAACGTTCCGCTGGATCGTCATGTCGAGGCTCTGATTCATGAAACGTGTCGAGCCGTCAGCAAGCAATGCATGGCAGCCACCGACATGCAGGCTTTTGGGCGCGGACTGACCGTCGCCGCCACCCCAGCAACCCATTCCGCTGTTCACATCGTTTGTGCAGCCATGCACGTCTTCGGAATTCGCGGTACCGCAGTTGATGCCCGTCCGGCAATCACCGAGGTTGTCGCAACCGGTTACGAGGCTGGCGCCGACGCGGCCCAGAGCCCATGTCCCGCGTGCATCCTGGTCGTTGGGTCCCACGCGAATTTCCCAGATGCCGACTGAGTTGGAGGTCCCATCCGAGATTTGTGCGATTCTGGCTCCGCCACCGTACCCCATGAACCCTCTGCGGTCACCCGCGATCGCTGCGTAACGGGGTGTCCCGCCTGTCTGCCTGGCCATGCTGGCGCCGTAGTTGGAACGGCCCCAAACTGCGTTGTATCGATTCAGTCTGACGCCAGTGTTCGGGTCGGACGGGCACAGGTACGTCGTGATGATGGTGGAGACCAGAGTCCTGTTCGTGGAGCCGTTCAGCGGCTGGTTCAGGTTGAGCCGTCCATACAGCGGGCCCTGATCAACGTACGGGAGAATATGACACAGCCAGTTCAGCCCCGAATCATTGGCGAATGAGTCACCGTTCCTGGTGTAATTTCCACCCGGAAGACTTCGCTGCAGAGAGCCAAGGGGAAACGTGTTGTGGACGTCGTGATAGTTGTGCAGCGCCAGACCGATTTGCTTCAGATTGTTCTTACACGATGAGCGACGGGCCGCCTCCCTCGCCTGCTGGACAGCAGGCAGAAGCAGGGCAATCAGAATGGCGATAATTGCGATCACCACCAGCAGCTCGATCAGCGTAAAGGCTGATCTTTGACGTGAATGGACTCGCGACATGTCTGACTCCTTGAAAAAGAAAAAAAGGACAATACCGGCTTACAGGCAGAGTATCAGATTATCCACGTCGCAATAACTCGAATTCGAACATGCATTTGACTGACTGCGGCAATTCGCAACATGGACATGAGGTTGAAGAACAGCACATTGGCTGCACGTGGTGTCGCTTAATCTCACCTGTTCGTGCTCATTGCCCCACCTCGAAATCGAAGGTGTTGGCGACGTCTGCCTGAACGTCAGCCGACAGAGTCGTCTCGGCCTCGCTGAGAAACGTATCGAGAATTCCGCTGTCTGTCGGAACAGTGTGGCCACCGTCCGGAGTTGCTGGTTGATCCGGTGTTGTTCCCTCACCCACAGTCGAAGGTGGAGCGGTTTGCGCAATGGGGATGATCGTCACTTTGCACAGACCCACTGGAGCCTTGCCGCTGAACGCACCGTTTTCGTCAATAGTCATGACATCCGAGGCAGTGCTGCTGGTTGCAAAACCGATACCGACGCCCGCTGTCTGGAGAGGCTTCCCGGTGACTGTGACTTTGCCGGACACATCCGCCATCACAGTCGCCGGTGGGCCCTCAGAGCCGCCGCAACCGGTTAAAACAATGCCCAGTAACACCATGCACGCCAAGGTCTTAAGGTTCATGTCACATCTCCGTTTCCAAGCCACACATCAGACTCGAAATCGCCAATTACCTGTAAAAAGCGACTCACGCTGTCAGTGTGTTGGCGGTGAATTAAGTGGACCACAATGTAGCTAATGACCGCTGCGCACGTCGAAAAGGATTGGCCTCTCTCGCTGCGTCGTGCAGGCTAACTGGAACGCATGCCTGGCAGATGTCACTGTAGCCTGCAAGCAACAGCCTGAATTCTGTTATCTTTTCCACCGGCCGTTTCTCCTCCGCGAGTCATCGAAGAAAGCCAGCATGTCTGCACCCGGATACGCTGCAAGCTCAAGTCGATCGATTGCCGTTGCTTTGTTCTGTGCCGTGGCGGCAGTCGCTTATCTCAGTCGTAACTGCCTGGGCGTGTTTGCGGCGGACGAGGCATTTCGAGCCGAACTGAATGCGTCCCGGCAACAGCTCAGCGATGTGATGAGCGCATTCTTCATCGCCTACGGAGTATTCCAGATTCCAGCTGCGTGGCTGGGACAGCGATTTGGAAGCCGGATCGTGTTGACGATCTATGCCACCGCCTGGTCCATCTGCACGGCAATCCTTGGTTTGTGTGGGACGGTAGGATTCCTCACGGCAGCGATGGCTGCCATCGGTATGGCTCAGGCCGGAGTCTTTCCAAACGCGGCTCGGTCGATCGCCGACTGGGTGCCGGCACACCGCAGGGCGGTCGCCTGCGGGTTCATGGCTGCTTTCATGTCGATCGGTGGCGCTGTAGCCAGCGGGTTGACCGGCTGGCTGACCGATTTTCTGTCGTGGCACGGGATCGTGTTGGCCTATTCGACCCCGGGACTGATATGGGTGTTCGTCTTCTACCACTGGTTCCGCGACCGGCCCGAGGATCATCCAGGCGTTAACGAATCGGAACTGGCTTTCATTCGCAGCGAGTCACCGCCAGTCCTGTCCAACGAACGTAGTGCAGACGTGGCGGTGGTGGTGGACACGGACATCAGGGACGACACGCCCGCAGTTTCGAAATCCACACCGGTAAACTGGCGGGGAATGCTGACGTCGCGCGCTCTGTGGCTGATCAATGGTCAGCAGTTCTTTCGCGGAGCTGGTTACATTTTTTTTGCGACCTGGTTCCCGACGTACCTCCGCGAGACGCACGGAGTTTCTGTTAAGGATGCCGGGCTGCTTTCGAGTCTGCCGCTGCTGGCTGTCGTGCTGGGTTGCTCTCTGGGCGGAATCATGACGGACTGGCTGCTGGAACGAACGGGCAGTCGCGCCATCAGCCGCAAGCTTGTCGCATCGCTCAGCCTTGCCATCTGCGGAGTGTTGACCGTCTCAGCCCTGTGGGCCGATGGACTCACCCCAGCCATGACGCTCATCACGGCTGGTTCGTTCTTCGCCGCGGTAGCCGGGCCATGCTCGTACGCTCAGACAATGGACCTTGCCGGCAAACAGATACCAGTCGTGTTCGGCATGATGAACATGATGGGAAACTTTGGAGCCGCCGTCTGTCCCCAGCTCGTGACTCGTACTGCCGATGCCGCTGGATGGGAAAGCGTGCTGTTGCTGTTCTTAGGAATCTACCTGGGAGCAGCGATCTGCTGGGCTCTGGTCGACACTGAGGCATGTATCGAATCTGCGACGGGCAAGAGTGATCCAGTTGATGTCAGTGTTTGAATCGTATTGAGTACATATCATGCCTGAGGGTCTGTCATTTTGTGTGTGCGGCCAGTACGAAAATTCCGCTAGAACGTCGTAACTCATTGTCACTAAATAAGTAAACGCGTGATTCGCCTGTTTCCTCGGAATCGTTTGGCACAGGGGCTGCCTTTGGCTTTGGCTCCTCAAACGGGCCGCACGGCCCGGTCAAATCTCACCTGAAGAAGGAACAGGACGATGAAGACCGCCCACCTCAACGCCCTCACCACATTGTCTGCCGCCATGGTTCTGAGCATCAGCAGCTCGCTGGCCCAGGCCAGCCATTACGGCGAAGTCGGCGATCATGCCCGCGACATCTACTACGCCGCCGGTCGAGCCGACCGCGTCGTTCGATACAACTTTCGCTCAGCTCCACTGACGATTTACAGTTGTTTGCGGGACAACTTGTGCGGGATGGTCGAGACGGCCACCTGCATAAAGGACCTGACCCGACATGGCGGAAACCTCGCACAGATTCAAACGCACGTCGAAAAGCTTGACGACCAGTTCACCGAAGTGCAGAAAGGCGCGGAGGCACTACAGAAATGGCTGTCGCAGTGCCCGGCTCCTGGTTTCGGACGATACGGAAGCTGCTCGGCGTCACGTTCGCGAGTGGACGACTTCAATCTGAAACGTCTGTGTGAACGTATCGATGAACTCGGTAAGGAAATGGAGTGCATGCTGGGCGACCTCGACAAACTGCTGGTCGATGCCGGTCTGAACGCGCCGCACTCCCACGGAAACCGCGCCCCGCAGAATGGTCGACCGACGGAACGACGTGACTTCGGACCGGACAGTCCGCCGGCACCACGACCTCGACTGGAAATCCCGCCGACTCCGACACGCGGTGCGGTACACGGCCGACCCGGAAACGGCCGACCCGGACACGATCGCCATCCTGTTCAGATTCCGGTGTTCCGGCACAACGGACGATCGTTCTCGATCTCGCTCAGCTTCTGAGCGAATGCCGACTTCTCAAGTTCAAACAGCCCGGCCTTTCTTCTGAAGGGCCGGGCTTTGTTTGTTTACGGGACCTGGCTCAATGATTCGATCCGCTCGGCGATCGCATCAATGACTGTTTCGAGGCATCCCGCCGCAAGGATGGCGATCTCTGCCTGGTAGATGGGCTTGTCGCACGCGTCCGCAGTCGGCAGATAGCCGGCCATCGCACCGTCCGACAGCGGCATGATGATCAATGGAATCTCGGGAAAGCGGCGATTCAATTCTGACTGCAGCGCGGAATACGGCTCGCCGTCGACCGCGACCCAGATCGCGTCCCCCAGCCGCCATAGTCTGATCGGATACGGCAACACGCCCGCCGGGACGGAGTTCAGTACTTCGAGCTGTCGTCGTTGTCGCTCGACGAGCGCTCGCACGCGCGACGCCTCGGTATCGTCGCCTCGATCACGTGCTTCTGATTCCTGTGTGCCGAGTAGTGCCATTCGTTCTTCCGCCTGAGCAACTGTTGGCAACTCGGGCCGATACTGCAGAGGGATCGTCCAATCGGTCGTCTCGAAAAGCCGTGCGGATGACACTCGTTCATCGGGATGCGAGCGGTACTCCCACTCACCCAGGGTCGCACCCGAAATGACGGGACCGACGTAGTAATAATCATGACCGGCCGGCGGCATGGACTCGATTGCCTGGAGCGCCGCATAGGCGACTTGTCGCCCGTTGCGGTCGGCAACTTCGGTGTCCCCGACGAAACCGAAGCGAGGTCCAATGTCACCGCAAGGTGCCTGCAGGAACAGACACGTTGCATCCGTCGCTGCTTCGACGGTTTCACGCAGGGCGCCCACGTAGTCGGGACTGATCAGTGAATTGTCCCACGCAAGTGTTGTGGGATGACACGGATAACTGACGATCGTCCCACGGACGGCGCCTGCATCGTCCGTCATGCGTACGGCATTGACCGGCAGATCGAGATCGACGTCCGGATTGAAGCCGCAGACATATCGATCTGCATTCTCATCCCATGCATCGCGATGGTGCCCCATGCGACAACTGGCCGTTCCGTAGGTCAGTGTGACAGATGCGAGATTTGCGACGGCCTGGTCGACGGCCTGGGCAATCCTGTCGGGCAGATTGTCGAGATACGGGCCGATCATATCTCCACCTGGCAGGTGCGCGCGGTTACGGGCCACATAAGCAGCCGAGTGCGTGTGCGAGAACACAACCGTCACGTGTTCGGAAGCCATCTGCAGCCTCGCACACGTCTTCTCGCGAAACTCCGTCATCTCGGGCGGACGAAACAGACAATGATCCAGCGCGATCAGAATCTGGCGATCGCCCGCCGCTGAATCCGTTTCTTCTTCCGGCTCAAGAACCAGGACGCTCGCTCGCAACGGGCGATGAACTCCGATCGACTGGTCGTGCGACGCAGCGCCCCAGAACCGGTGATAGATGCCGACGGGGGGCGTGATGTCTGCCGTGCCGAGCCCTGCGCGCATGCGAGACGTCGGTGTTGGGATTCGCGTTGATTTCATGCTCGTCTCCGCGGGTTCAGTACTTCCAAGCTTGGGGTAGCCGAAGTCGCCAGACTTTGGCCAGTCTCTCGAATATGCGAGAAATCCAAACTCTGGCGAGTTCGGCTACCACGAAATCCAGCCAAACCTGGAACTACTGGGGTTGACTACGGATTACGTTTCTTCAATTGCGGTCGAGGTTGTTCCAATCGCCGAGACTCACGTCGAATCGGCACGCCGAGTCCTTCAAGATCCTGCTTATCTCCAGCAGCCCTTTTGTCCGCCTGATTCGCCAGGATTGATTCCGCGTACTGCAATCGGCCAGTGCGACCGTCGTAGTACTGGAAGATGACCTGGGGAATCGGGAACGTCATCCAGCGTGTCCCGTGGACGGTCAGAGGGTTGTTGAAGACGTTGTTGACCTGCACCACACAGTACGTCGGGTGCTGCAGTTGGTTACGCGGGATGTCGTTGCGGTACCAGGTCGACCAGCGGACGTTGACTTCACGCGGCCCGTACTTGAACGGGCCATTGGCCAGTCGGTCGCCTTCGTCGCTGTTCCAGTGGTTGTTCGAGTTGTGCGGACCGGAGGCGAACTCCCACACGTTGTCCGTGATATTGATCACGAAGCTGTTGTGCAGATCACCGGTCAAAACGAATACTGGCTTTTCCAGCGTGTCCCAGAAATTGATCAGCTTTTCACGTTCGTCGAAGAAGACCGTCCATGCATCGTCTTTGTTATTTGTTCGCACAGCTCCGCCGCCGACGTGTGGAACCATGAAGTTGACCGAGCTGACGACGAACATGAAATCGGCTTTGCTCTTCCGCATGCCGTCGATCAGCCAGTCTCGCTGGACCGGCCCAAGCATCGACAACCCCTTCTTGTAGGGGTCGGACTTGTCATGCATCTGCCGCTGACCCCGCGTGTCGCACACGAAGAAGTCGCAGTTGGCGACCGTCATCCTGAAGTAGGAGCGACGGCCGATGGAGTACGAGACGTCGCCATCGGCATCGAAGTCGGGCCAGACCTGCAACTCGTGCGGCCCCAGGACCTTCTCAATTCGGTAGACACCGGCGTTGGGATCGCCCCCGACGTCGTCAAGAGCGTTGTCGTTGACGCCTGCGGTATCGGTTCCCCAGTGGATGTGCAGGTTACTGGCCTGTGCCAGGTCGAGTTTCGAGAAGTCGACCGTCTCGTCCACGATGACGTTGCCGCCTTTTCTCACGCGGCTTCGGCTGAGCGTGGCGGGCTGATTGAACGTCGTCGGGTTGCTCCAACCGAGGTAGTCGTACCAGGCACTCACGCCGATGTCGCGGAACACGGCCCGGCGGTCACGCAGGCCGGGCGAGCCGGCTCCCCAGATATCATTGAGACATTCGTGATCGTCGTACGTGAAGAACGACGGCACGGTGGAATGCCACTTCGTGAGGTTCGGAGCCTGGTCGAGGAAAGTCTTGTAATTTTCCCAGACACCGGTCGTCGTCGGGGCGGCGAGCAGGTTGTTTGGCAGGTCGCCTTTGTGACCGACCTGATGCCGCCACTGCTCAGGCGTGAAATCCCGTCGCGTCTCGTACATCCAGTCTCCATTGAGAATCGCAAACCTCACCTCATCCGGGACACCCTTCCTCAGCATTGTGGCGAAGCCTGGCAGTGACGGACCGGAACTGTGACTGGCGTTCTGGTTGTTTCCACATGCAAATTCGAAACTGAAGTTGAACAGACCGTCCGGGTTCAGCTTCTTATTGACCAGTTCCTGCGAGTCGGGCCAGGTGCGGAACGAGCCATCGCGTCCCGTCTCACGACCACCGAGCATCAGTTTGTACCAGTACTTTGTGTCGGCCTTCAGGCCGGTGATGTGGACCCAGCCGGTGTTGTCGGACGCCAGACGCGTCCGGACCGGTTTCGTCTCCGTGTCCAGTTTGTCGGGAGACGTTCCATAACGGACGGTGAACTCCGCCGTGTGTCGAGTCCGGCACCAGACGCCCACGCCGTGAGCACTGATCCGGCCGAGAATCGGACCGTGGGTCATGTGATTCTCGTCCACCAGGAACTGAGCCGATGTGCTGTCCGGCACGGTGAGGGAAACCAGTGCAGTCAAAGTGAACCACGCGACCGTCTTGCTCATGGCAACATCTCCCGGATAGAGAGCGGATTTGTTTCAGTAGCTGGACTTCCGGACTGTCAGGCAAACTTGTGTGGAATTCAACCCGCTGCCAAGGCAGTGACGGCGGCATCCAATGCCGTTAAGCGTCCCCGTTCCCGGGCTCTGCCCCGGAACGGCCTGATTTCGGGGCTCGGCCTCGTGACGTCGCGTGTGAGGCGGAGCCTCATGAACAGTCCGTTCCAGGGCAGAGCCCTGGAACGCGCGGAGCACCGGCGGGCGTGCCAGGTTGTACCGGTTATACGGGATGCACCGAATGTGGCAGACGTATGGGCTGTCGCAGTCGTGACCACGAAAGCGGATGGTCCTGTGGAAGCGCTCGCGCCGGCTTCAGCGCGTGTGCCAGTTCCAGCGAATGACACAGTCGTACGTGCTGCAACAGGCACGGCTGTAACTGTCGTCCGGAATGGCTCACAAGTACCAGATGCGATGAACGCACGCGATGCGCCGGTCGAAATACGAGTAGCGGAAGGACCGTTCTGTCCGAATGACCGGATCCATCCCGTTGCAGCGTGCATGACGACTCACTGATCTGACCCGGTTAACCGGATCATCATTCTGTGCAGGTCAGCCCGATCGAAGGAGCGGATAGTGACTAAACACTCATGGCTGAAGGCATTTCAAAACCGACTCCTGAGTTCTCGCGGGTCGCGGTCTTCACGCGTGTCCATGGCTCGGCCGCGATCCATTCCAATCGTTCTTGAAAAACTGGAAGATCGAACGCTTCTGGCGGCCGCCGTGCAGTTCGGCAATGGAGTGCTGCAGGTACTGAGTGACGCCGATGAGGACATTGTGATTCGCGAGGATCTGACTGTTCCCGGCGTTCTGGACGTCCGGGTCGACGGTATCCCCGCCAGTTCGCTTGGTTCCGTAACGACCGATCAAGTCACTTCGATCATCGTGACTGTGGGTGCGTCGGAGAACACAGTTGACTTGACCGCGGTCACCGCAGCGGCGTTTCCCAACGTGGCGAGCATCACAGTTTCGACAGGTAACGGTGACGACGTCATCCTCGGCAGCCCGGACTTCGCCAACGATGTCGAGGCGGGCGACGGCGACGATCTGCTCATCGGCGGCGGACTCGACGATTCACTGGATGCCGGAGACGGCGATGACACGATCAACGGCGGTGCCGGAAACGATCTGCTGGACGCTGGCGACGGCGACGATTTCATCAGCGGTGGCGACGGAGCGGACACACTGCTTGGTGATGATGGCGAAGACACACTGCTCGGAGGTCTTGGCAGCGACAACATCCAGGCGGGGAACGGTCGGGATATTCTGAACGGCGGCGATGGCGACGACACACTCAACGGCGGCGGCGGAGCGGATACGGTCTTCGGTGGACCGACGGCCGGTCTGACGATCACCTCCCCGGCTGGCGGACAGGCGGTGACGTTCAACGAGCTGACACCCAGCGCCGGCAGCGCGACGATCTCGATTGACTTCGTTGATGCGGCGCCGATGTCGGGCACGCTGGTGAGTTCGGTGACCGGAATCGGCACCAGCGCCGTTCTGATTACGATTGAACTTGGTGACGATGGTACGGCCATTACCGCCACCGGCAGCGACATTGTGGCGGCCGTAAACGCCGACGCGACTGCATCGTCGCTGGTGACAGCCGCAGCGGCCGGACCGGAAGAGGTGTTTGTACCGGCCAGTCTGGGGGCGTTGGGATTCTCCAGTGGCGGCGGTGGCTCGACCGTCGGAACTGGCAGTTTCGGCACGCCGATTCAGAATTTCGCGGGCGCCGGTTTCAACGGTGTTTTTCCACCAGACACAGTGGGTGATGTGGGCCCGGATCAGTTTATTCAGATGATCAACGATCCAGGCGGGACACTGGTTTCAATATTCAACAAGGACAGCACGGCAGCGTTCGCGCCATTCAACCTGTCTGCACTCGCGCCGGGTGGTTCGACCGTTGACGGCGCTGGTGACCCGATTGTTGTGTACGACGAACTTGCCGACCGATGGGTTCTGATGGAGTTCTCGGGACGCAGCACAACGGACCCGGACGAGATTTACGTTTACGTATCTCAGACACCGACACCCACCAACAACGCTGCCGACTGGTTCTTCTTTGAATTCACATTTCCGGTTCCCGGAACCGGTTTCCCGGATTACCCAAAGCTGTCCGTCTGGCCCGACGGTTACTACATCACAACGAACGAAGCAGGCACCAGCGATCCACCGGTCTATGTGCTGGACCGTGTCAACATGCTGCAGGGCCTGACACCGCAACCATTCCAGCGTGTCACCACGCCGGCGCTGGCCGGATTCGGGTTCCAGGCGTTGACTCCGGTCGACCAGGACGGCCCGACTGCGCCACCGCTGAACAATCCCGCCTACATGCTTCGCCACAGGGACGACGAAGCTCACAACCCCGGGGCGAATGACCCCAACCAGGACTTCGTTGAGCTGTATGCCTACTCGACCGATCTGGCGAACGCGGCGAATTCGACATTCCAGCTTGAGGTAGCCATTCCAGTCGCCGAATTCGACTCAGACCTGAACGGTTTGACGTCATTCAGCGCGATTACGCAGCCCGGCGGCAACACTCCACTTGATCCGCTGCGTGAGGTCGTCATGTGGCGGCCTTCGTACCGCAACTTCGGTACGCATGAGACGATCGTCGGCAACTTTGTCACAGACGTTGACGGGACGGACCGTGCCGGCGTTCGCTGGTTCGAACTGCGAAGAACTGGTGGTGGGGCCTGGACGCTCTTTCAGGAAGGCACGATCAGTCCGGATAACGACAACCGGTGGATGGGTGCCATCGCGATGGACGCGTCCGGCAATATCGCGCTGGCTTACAGTGTTAGCGGCCCCACGACCAATCCAGGTTTGAGGTACATCGGTCGCCGCGCTTCAGACCCGCTGGGGACCATGCCGCGGGGTGAGTTTGTCATTATCGACGGTCTGTCTCCCCAGGTGGGGGTTGACCGCTGGGGCGACTACCACTCGATGAGCGTCGATCCGTCCGATGGTTCCACGTTCTGGTTCACAGGTCAGTACGGCGCCAACAACGCCTGGACGACTCAGGTGGCGACGTTTGCCTTTGCGGCCTCGGTCACTACGACCACACCAGCACCATCTGGCGTGGATGACGACCTGATCTTCGGCGGCGGCGGTGACGACGCACTATTCGGCCTGGCCGGGGACGATCGAATTCGCGGCAACGGAGGAGATGACTCGATTCTTGCCGGCGACGGCGACGACGACGTGCACGGTCAGAATGGAGCGGACACGATCTTTGGAGAGGCGGGCGACGACACCGTGAATGGCGGAAGCGGTAACGACACGCTCGAAGGCGGAGAAGGCAACGACACAGCGTTGGGTGGAGGCGGCAACGATCTGGTCGTCGGCGACAGCCTGGACGTCACGCTCATGATGTTTGGCGACGACTCCCTGAACGGACAGGGAGGCGACGACACGGTGATCGGTATATTCGGACGGGACACAATTCTGGGTGGGACCGGAGATGATCTCCTGCAGAGCAGATTGCTCGCATCGCAAGTAACGGTGGCACCTCCCGCGCAGCCTCCCACGACGGTGACTTTCGACGTTGATCTGGCCGACCTGGGCGACACGCTCGATGGGCAAACTGGCAGGGACACAATCTTCGGTGCAGGTGGCAACGACCTGATCACTGGACGGAGCGGGCCCGACCTATTGAATGGAGGATTGGGCAGCGACACTATCCTGGGAGGAAGTGGAAACGACACGCTCAATGGCGGACTTGGAGCTGACAGTCTCGTCGGACAGGGTGGCAACGACGTTCTCAATGGTGGCGATGGCAACGACATTCTCAGGTGGGACGGGTTGGGTGATGGGCGCGACACCGTGTTTGGTGGAAACGGTTCCGATCAGGCGCTGGCCTCCCTTTCTAATGCCGGCAACACGGTCACCATTGGTCAGGATGTGAACGGTCGGCTGACCGTTACGGAACAGTCAGCCGTTCTGACCGTGGATAACGCCACAGTGAATTCGGTTGTCGTGCGGGGCAACAACGGGGCCGATCGAATCACGGTCGGCGCTTTGAACCTTGTCGGGCGGATTTCCCTGTTGATTGACGGGGGAAATGGCAATGACACCATCGATGCCATGGGCAGCAATATTGGCAGCGTCGCGCTGCAAATCATGGGCGGAGTCGGAGCCGACACGCTGGGTGGTGGGCCATCAAACGACCGCATATCAGGTGGCGAAGGGGATGACAGCATCGTCGGCCGCAATGGTCGTGACACACTGTTTGGTAACGACGGTGCGGACACGATCAATGGTGGTGCGGACAACGACGTGATCAATGGCGGAGCCAACAATGACACCATCATCGGCGAAACCGGAGACGACAGGATCGATGGCGGCCTGGACAGCGACGACATCAATGGCGGCGACGGTAACGACACGCTGATGGGGAATTTTGGTGACGATTTGCTCAACGGTATGGCAGGCAACGACTCGCTGCTTGGCGGTTCCGGCCAGGACATGATGCTCGGTGGCGCCGGCATGGATACGCTGGATGGTGGACGCAATAACGACACGCTTCGCGGTCAGGCCGGTAACGACACGCTGCGAGGCAATCACGGGGACGATTTGCTCGAAGGTGACGACGGCAACGACGAACTGGTGGGTGGCGACGGCAACGACACGATCAGGGGCAGTAATGGCAACGACGGCATCGCAGGTGGTGATGGCGACGATCTTCTGATCGGCGGGACAGGGGAGGACACCATCCAGGGCGAGGACGGAGATGACACGCTGCGTGGAGGCGGCGGTAAGGACACGCTTGTGGGAGATCAGGGCATCGACGTGCTGAACGGAAACGGCGGCACGGACCTGGGCGTCACCGGCGAGGGAATTGATCCGACGCCAATCCGTGTGGAGATCATCGACGAAAACTTCACGCTGTCACTGGCGATGCTGATGAACCTTGACGGCGTGTAAGGCGTGCAGCAGCGAAATTAATCGTACATCCAGTCAGCCGCGATAGCGGCGACAGCACATAGCCCCTGGCGTGAGTTTTGAAGTTGCACAGTTTTGCTGCCCCGGAGGGGCAAAGGCGAGTAGCCCGGGGTTTCAACCCCGGGAAACAAGCGGTGAGAGCTTCAATGAGCCCC